>JACCED010448194.1_pt1 | contig 59149 bp, 61 predicted proteins | sample 7455021 | NCBI WGS metagenome assembly JACCED01 (sample SAMN15323456, study PRJNA562643) | freshwater metagenome | isolation source: river surface water | place: USA:Blue River Watershed | collected 2017-08-19 | reverse complement strand
GAATTAGAATTAGAATTAGAATTAGAATTAGAATTAGAATTAGAATTAGAATTAGAATTAGAACTAGAACATATTCTATTTTCATAAATACCGATATTATGCCAATGCCTCATTAGTTCAATTTTATCTTCTATTAATATATCTTTGTTATATAATTTATAATCATTATGATCATAATAAGGATATTTATTAAAAAAGTCTTCTATAGAACATATTCTATTTTCTTTTATTCCTATATTTTTCCAATGAAATGATAATTGTGTATTATTTAATTTAGATAAATCTGGATTAAATAATTTATAAATATGATAATTCATTACTATATAAATATATCAAAATCTTTTTATGATAAAATATAATAAAGAGATATTAATATAATAATATAAATAATAAAATGAATGAAAAAGGTTATTTAGATTTACTTGAAGATTTATTAAAAAATGGTGAATTAAGAGATACTAGAAATAGTAAAACATTGTCAGATTTTTCAAAGAAAATTGATTTTGATATATCAAATTCATTTCCATTATTAACAACTAAAAAGATGTTTTGGAAAGGTATTTGTCATGAATTATTATGGTTTATTAAGGGTAATACTAATTCAAAATTATTAGAAGAAAAGGGTATTAATATTTGGAAAGGGAATTCATCAAGGGAATTTTTAGATTCAATTGGTTTAAATAAATATAAAGAAGGTGATATAGGTGCAATGTATGGATTTCAATGGCGTCATTTTAATGCTACTTATAGAGGTTGTGATGCAAATTATGAAGGTGAAGGATTTGATCAATTACAAAATTGTATTGATTTAATTAAAAATGATCCAACAAGTAGAAGAATATATATGTCTGCTTGGAATCCATCTCAATTAAAAGATAGTGTATTGGCACCTTGTCATATGAGTTATCAATTTTTTGTGACTGGTGATAATAAATTATCTTGTATTTTATATCAAAGATCTGCAGATACTTTTTTAGGATTACCTTTTAATATTGCATCTGTATCATTATTAGTATATATTATAGCAAATATGACTGATAAAATACCTTATAAAGTTACTGTGATGTTAGGTGATGCACATATTTATGAGGAACATATTGATGCTGTTAAAATTCAATTAGAAAGGGAACCATATGAATTTCCTAAATTAATAATTAAAAATAAACATGATAATATTAATGATTATGTGTTTGAAGATTTTGAAATTATTGATTATAAATATCATCCAACTATTAGTGCTAAAATGATTGCTTAAAGATAATTTATATTAAATTATGTTAATTATGTTAATTTATAATAAAATAATATTAGTTTTATTATATAATGAAGTTTCTTATTTATGGATCTAATGGATGGATTGGATCAAAAGTATTTAATATACTTAAAGAAAATAATCAAGATATAATTGCCGGTAAATGTCGTGTTGATGATATTAAAAATCTTGAACAAGAAATACTTGAAATAAAACCTACACATGTTATTTCTTTAATTGGTCGAACACATGGTACTTATAATAATACTATTTATAAAACTATTGATTATTTAGAACAAAAAGGAAAAATATATGAAAATGTCCGTGATAATTTATTTAGTCCAATGGCATTAGCATTATTATCTATAAAATATGATTATCATTTTACTTATTTAGGTACTGGTTGTATATTTGAATATGATGAGGATCATCCATTTGGTGAAGAAATAAATGGTTTTGATGAAATGGCTTTACCTAATTTTTTTGGTTCATCATATTCTATTGTTAAAGGATTTACAGATCAATTAATGCATTTAATAAATGACAGGACATTAAATGTTAGAATAAGAATGCCAATTACTCATGAAGTTAATGAACGTAATTTTATTACAAAAATTACTAATTATAATAAAGTATGTTCTGTACCTAATTCTATGACTGTATTAAATGAATTATTACCTATAATGATTAATATGTCAATGAATAAAATAACTGGTACAATAAATTTAACCAATCCAGGCTTAATAACACATAATGAAATATTAGAAATGTATAAAGAATATGTTGATAATAACTTTACATGGAATAATTTTACAATAGAAGAACAAAATAAAATATTAGATGCAGGTAGATCTAATAATTATTTAGATACAACAAGACTTGAAAAATTATATCCAAATGTTAAACATATTAAAGATGCTGTAAAAGATGTTATTATACAAATGGCTAAATCTAAATTAACTTGTTAATCAAAAAACTTACAATAGGATTATTAAAAATATCAGTTACTTTATGTGAATTATTTGTATTACTATTACTATTAATATTACTATTACTATTAAAATTAGAATGAGTATTATAATAATGTTCATAATCATATTTATTATGTATATTACTATAAGTAAATAATGAAAATAAATATCTAATTATCAATAACAATATCATAAATATTATAAAATATAATATATTTTCAAATGATAAAAAATTATTAACTATTATATCATCATCACCAAAATCATTAATGTATTCTCTTTTAGTAATGATTGGTATCACAGTATTTTTATTAAATTTATTATTTAAATCATCATTTAAATAATTATTACTGTCATTATTATTATTCTTTTCAATTTTTTCAATATATAATTTATCATATAATTCATTTTTAATATAATTTAATTCTTCATAACTATAAAAATTATTATTGATTATATTACTATCATCATTATTATCATTACTGTCATCATTACTATTATCATTACTATCAATATTATCTTTATAACGATTTGTTTTAACCCATACTATATAATCACTTAATAATAAAAATAAAACATTATGATATTTATTAAATTCATCAATATTAATTAACATTACTAAATTATCAACAGTTTCTTTAGTCCATTCACTAAAATCTTTATTAATGAAATCATTATTAATTTTATTTTTTAAAAATTTCTTTTCCATTTATATTTATTAAATATAAAAAATATAATAATTATAATAAATAATAATAAATATAATTTATTATATAAAATAAAAAAGATAATTAAATATAGATATATAAAATGGCAAATTTTTCAAGTTTTCCAAGTTCAATAGGATTACCTTTACAACAAGTTAATACTGATTATGATCCACTTATAATAAAAGCACCAACTAGAAATAAAACACATGGAAGTATAAGTAAACATCTTGTAATTGATAGTAGAGATAGAGATTATTTATTATATCCAAATTCAAATAAATATAGAATGGAATTACAAACAGAATATCTTAATGTTACTTCATTAGAATTAACTTTAGCACAAATACCCAATACATTTTATAATATAAATCAATCTAATAATCTTTTTTATATAAGTGACAGTCCTTCAAATATTGTTTCTATTGAAATTCCAGAAGGTCAATATAATAATCAATCTTTATTAGATACTTTAAATGGTAAATATGGTGATTTATTTATTAATTTTGATTCTAAATTAAATTTTAAAAGAAATCCTATAAATTTAAAATTAAGAATAGAAAGCAATAGAGCAACTGATCAAGAATTTATTTTTAATTTAAATTATTTATTAAAAGATACATGCTCACCATGTAAATTAAATAGTATTGATAAAACAATTGGATTTTTAAATAAACAATATGAATCAACTGTTATTGATTTATCAAATGTAAATGTGCAAGCAGGTAATATAACAGCAACTGGATTAAAAAGTGATCAAAATTATGATTTATATAAATTAATAGCAGATCCAATATATAATGGTGTTGATGTAGATTTTCCGGCAACATTTTATATAGATGATTATTTTATATTAAAAGATCCAATAACAAGTAATACTTATTCATGTCAAATATATGAAATTAATAATGATACAACTATTATATTTGAAGTTATTAATGGAGGTGATCCAACAAGTATTAGTGGATTAATATTTCAAAATATATCTATTTTATATAGTCCTAATATATTTCAAATTGAAAATAAACCATATGTTATTTTAAAAATTAGAGATGCTAAAATGTTAAATTCACAAGGTGCCGCTAATGATGCTTTTACAATTATACCTTTATTAAATTATGAAAATACAATAGTTAATCAAGCAACTATTCCAGTACATAGTGTAATAAAATATTATAATCCACCAATTGATAAAATGTATTGGATGGATATTGAATTTTTAAATTATGATGGAAGTTTATTTGATTTTAGAGGACAAGAAAATATGATGATGTTCACAGTTACTTTATTAAATCAACCCGGAAAATATAATAATTATGTTGATTCTAATTAAAGCAAATTATGTTAAATATTACAAATATTTATAAATATTTATAATATGAATGACAATATTAAAATAATTGGATATATTCATGTTTGTCAAAGAGGTGAATGGAAACGTTCATTTGATATATTATTTAATTGTATCCAAAATTATGGTTTATATGATGTTACTGGTGAAATAAGATTAGGTATATTATCTGATAGTGGTTATTTTATAAATGATGAAAGATTTAATGATCCTAAAATAAATATTATTTATAAAGGTAAATCTGAAGAATATGAAAGACCAACATTATTACATATTAAAAAATCATCTTTAAATGAAAATTGTAAATATTGGTATTTACATACTAAAGGATTACGTCATTTTGGTACTGATAAAGAAAAATATATTATAGATTGGATTAATTTAATGTTATATTGGAATATTATTAAATGGAAATTAGCAATTGATATTCTTGACAATTATGATACTTATGGTTGTAATGAACTAAATGTTTTTTATTCAGGTAACTTTTGGTGGGCTACTAGTAAATATATTACCAAATTACCTGACAAAATAGATGATTATTATACATCACCTGAACAATGGATTTTAAGTATTACAAATAATAAATATGTTGTATATTCAAGTGGATTACAAGGATATGGTCATTATAATAAAGAATATCCAAAAGAATTATATTATATGAAAAATGATATTAAATTTATTGATTTACCCGAAAAATTCAATGTTTATAACTATAGAGAATTAAATGAAGATTTACATGAAATGTCAAATGATGAATGCATTAATCACTATTTAACTTATGGTAAAAATGAACATAGACAAATATATAAAAATAAAACCGAAAATAGTAATCTTAATAATAATAAAATTATAATTGGAAATAATGGAATACCAATTGATTTTGATTTAATTTTTTATAAATATTATAATATAGATTTAGATACAGATGATATGACAGATGATAAATTAATAGAACATTGGATAAAATACGGACAATATGAAAATAGATTATATAAAAGTAATATAATAATACCCAAGAATTTTGATATTAATGCATATAAAAATAACTATAAGGATTTAAAAAATATGACAAATAAAGAATTAATTGAACATTATATAAATATTGGATTATATGAAAATAGAATATTTAAAATAGATGAAAAATTATCAAATGATTATATATTACCAAATGACTTTGATCCATTTATATATAAAAATAAATATAATGATATAAAATTATTAAATGATAAAGAAGTAATATTACATTGGTTAAATTATGGAAGATTTGAAAATAGAAATTACAAATAATATAATTAAAATATATAAGTATATATAAGAATTAAATTATATATTTAATATATAATTTGATATGTTGGATAATTTTAATTTAAATAACTGGCCTTTAGTTTATTATACTAATACCAGCAATTCATTCATAAATGATGAAATATTTGAAGAATTTAAAGAATATTATTTAAATTTATTGTTACGTTGTAAGAGAAATAAGGAAAAAATGACATTAATATGTAATTTAAATAATTTAAGTGAAAATAGTCCATCCTTAAAATATGTAATGAAATTTGCACAATTCAATAAAACTATATATAAATTTAATAAAGAATATGTTAATGGTGTAGTATTATTATCATCTAATAAATGTCTAAAAGATTTATTAAACATGTTTTTTACAGTATCTAAACCAGCATGTCCTGTTAAAATGTGTAGAAGTAAAGAAAAAATGATTAAATTTTTAAAGGATAAATGCAATTATATTTATAATATTAATTTAGATATTGATATTGACAATAATGATACTGCATCACCAGTTGATGATGATAATAATGACTATTATGAAAGTAACAACAGTAATATAGATGATAATACTGCTAATAGTTTTATTGAAACTGAAAGTTATAAACAAAAATATAGTGCATTATTATAATTCTCAACTAAATAATTTACTAAATTATAAATAATTTATTTATAATTTATATTTTATGTTTTATTATATTATAATAATTATGATTAAACAATTAATTATACTGTTACTTATAATATTTTTCATAATATTATTTATAGCATTATTTATTAAATTAACATATCCAATAGATCAAGATATTAGAGAATATGATATAATTAAAACTGGTAATGGACGCAATATGAAATTATGCCCGAAAGGATGTATAAGAGGAACATGTAATTTAAATACCAATAATACTGATCAAAATAATATAAATAAAAATAATAACTGTAAATATGATTTTCAATGTCAATATTGTCAAGATACAAAAACAAATAATTTTTATGTATCAGCAAATATGAATCATGAAAAAAATATTTTACCAGTATATAAAGAAGAAAAACATATGATATTAACACAAAAAGATTTATTAAATGATGAAATTAAAAAGAATAATGAATATATTATAAATATAAATAAACATATACAAAAAATAAATAGTTAAAATTACTTTTATTTTTTACCATATATATTTTCATATAAATTAGTAATGGTACTTAATGAATAATTTGAATTCTTAATAGTTTTACATAAATCTAATAATTCTTCTAAATTACTATTACCACCAATAGTAGCAAATTGGTCTTTATTGATTTTCATAAAAATTTGTGGAAAAGTATCCATTTTATTTTGTTTTTTATAATAATCTTTTTTTTCATATGGTACTAATATTGCCTTATGTTTAATTTTATATTGTTTTAATAATCTTAAAGAATTTAAACAATATGGACATCCTTCTAATACATATAATACAATCATTTATAATATATAATAATATATTTATTTGTAAAATAATATTATTATCATTTATAATTAATAATAATGATTTATAATTATAATTTATAATTATAATTTATAATTATATTTTATAATATATATGACTAAAATAATAGCAATATCAGTTTTTACTGGAAAAATAAATGGTGAAATTCAATTTATAGAAACATCTGTTAAAAAAGTATTGGTAAAAATTAATTTATCAGGACTTCCAAAAAATTCCGTTCATGGTATTCATATTCATGAAGCAGGTGATTTAAGGGATAAATGTATGGCGGCATGTAGTCATTTTAATCCTTTCAATAAAAATCATGGTGGTAGATTATCAAAAAATAGACATGTAGGTGATCTTGGTAATATCAATACCGATAAAAATGGCAATGTAAATTATGAATTTACCGATGAACTAATAAAATTAAGAGGAATTAAATCAAATATTATTGGTAGAAGTGTAGTTATACATGAATCACCTGATGATTGTGGATTAGGTAGTCATCCAGATAGTTTAACAACAGGACATTCCGGAAAACGAATTGCATGCTCGATTATTGGATATTCTAAAGATATGTTTATAAAAAAATAATTTATATTTTATATAATTTTATAAATTATTAATTATATATTTTTATGAAAAAAAGTAATAATTTTTAAATTATTATGTGTGTATATCCTTTAATATTAATTTCTTTACATATATTTTTAAATTATCATTTGTAAAATGTAAAAGTTATAAGTTCTTGTTTATTTATAATATGTATATGTATATATATTATTATATATTATATATAAATCAATTTTTAATATTTTATATAAATTTCATTAAATTATAAAAATTGATTTATAAATATATTTACAATAATATTATTTATAAAATTAGTATTGAAAATCTTTAAAATAAATGTCTTTAATAATTAATTTGATTGAATGTGTAAATAGATATCTTATCACAAATGAAAGAGAATATGTTATTCCTGAAGGAATGTTGAGATTTCTTGATGATCCAAATAAGAATAACATATATATTCATAGTATATTTTTAAATGAGGAATATCAAAAAAAAGGTATTTTAACAGACTTTTTAACATATTTATCAGATAATTTTGATGAAATTTGGTTTTATCAATGCAATGAAATAATGGGCACAATTTTAATGACAACTAAATTATATGATAAATATTTTATTAATAGATACACAGGTGAATATTATTGGTTTAAACATAATAAAAGATATGAAGAAGAAAATATAATATATGATTCATTGAAATATCAAAATATATGTGATACCTTAAAACCTATGAAAAACATTATGAAAAAAGATATAGACTTATTTTACTCAGTAATTAATTTGAATTATAGAGAATATTTCTAAATAAATATATATTATACTATTAATGATTTAATTAAATTGTATTAAAATATACATAATATATATATTATAATGTCAAATTTAATATATCCACCACATTTAAAATATAAAACAAAATTTATACCATATAAATTTAATACAAATAAAATGGAAATGATAGAAGGAACAGAAATATCAAGAAAAAATAAATATTGGAATAAATTATATAATAAAATAGATAAATTATATAGAAATCCATTATACACATTACCATTTTATATATTACCAAAAAAAACTTTATTATATAGATGTTCTATATATAAAAATCCATTATATTTTGGAAAAAGTGCCACTAAAAGTAATTTAATATATTTTGGTTTAGATTTTGTTATTTCAATATGGATTGCATTAGAAATAAAAGATAAAAATAATAAAATAAATAATTTTTATTTACATATATATGAACTAACAAAAGATATTACATATAAATATATATTTGAAGATAATGGAACTATTCCAGAACTAGATAAAAATTCAAATATAATACCTTGTATTCATCCACAATTAATATTACATGGAGATATTACAAGTAATGAATTTAATGAATTAGGAACAGAAATATCTTTTCCTAGAGTTTTTAACCATAAAATATTAATAAATCCAATACAAACTTATAAAATTGATGTTAATAAATTAGAAAAAAATAGATATAAATATATTTTTCAATGGGATCCAAAAAATGCATTACATAATAAGTAATTTATATATATTTTTATATATGTTTTTCACAAGATCAATAATTGATTTATATAAAAATTGATTTATATAAATATATAATATATAAATATTAAATATAAATATATAAATAAAATAAAACCAAAATGTCATTTGATGAAAATCATTATATTGAATTTATTCCAAGAATTACACATAAAGATATAAAAACAATATTTTCAATGATATTAAAGCATACACATCATTTAACTATCAATGACTTTTATTATGATATTAGTTGTGGATCACATAGATTTTATATATTTGAAAATAAAAAAAAGACATATGTTAATCAACAAATACAAATTGAAAGAGAATTACATGAATTATATAAAGATGGAATTATACGATATGCTGGTTTTCAATAATGATATAAATAGAAATTAGAAATACATTATATATCATAATCTTCAAATTCATTATTCCAATAATCTAAATATATTAAACCTTCAGGTAAGTCCTTTAATAATGATAATTTATTGGAAGAACAATTTAAATGTTTTAAACACCTTGGCAAGTTAATCAATACAGTTAATATATTATAAGAACAATCTAAAAATTTTAATTTAGGAGGGAATATTGTTAATTTTTCAATTAAATTATATTTACATTCTAAATGAGTAATATTTATTGGCAAGTTATTTAAATGTTGTATTCTATTCCAAGAACAATTCAAATAAGTTAAATCAGTAAAATTACGTAAAAAATCTATATTTGTAATCATATTACAATTTATATATAATTTAGTTATATTTTGAGGTATTCCACCAATATACTTTAATCTATTTTCTGATATATTCAACTTTCTAATAGTAACTGGTAAAGTACATAATTCAGTAATTCTATTATATGAACAATTAAATACTATTAATTTTGATGGTATTTTATCTAATGATAATATATTATTTTTAGATATATCTAGATTTTCTATTGTATCAGGTATATTATTTAAATTATTTAAATTATTTTTAGAACAATGAAATTTTTTTAATAAAGGGGTATTCAGTGAAATTAAATAGTTTGAAATATTATTATTATTGCAATATAATTCAATTAAAGTAGTAGATGATATATTTAATTTACTAATTATATTATTAGAACAATTTAATATTTTTAAATTATTTGGAAATGGTATATTAGACAGTTCCTCTATAAAGTTATTATTACAATATAACTCTACAATAGATAATGGTATATTAATAATATTTGATATTTTATTTTTAGAACATATCAATATTTTAAGTTTATTAAATCTTTTTAAATCCAATACTCCATGTATATTTTTAAAACTAATATTTAATATTTCTATATCTTTATCAATAGCATCTAAATTAAACATTTGTTTTAATTATTTATTTTATAGTAATATTATAAATATGAAAATATAATTTTATTATCATATTTTTATAAAAGTTTTATATTATAAATAAAATTATTTATAGTTTATTATCATAATGTGATTTCAAAATATTATCCATAAAATTAATTTCATTTTCTACTGCATCTTTAATTTTCTTTTTACATATATCAATTGCCAATTGATTTTTTGTTTTATAAATCCAATAATAACAATCTATATTAGTATCATGTTTTTCACCACCAAAAATTGACAACATTTTTCCATTTTTATCTTTAACAATATGTTTTATTATAATAAATATAAAATAATCATTATTATCTGTTGATTTATAAAAAACTTGTTCTTTTCTATTATTTATTGATTCATAACTTATTGATAGTTCAATTTTACTTAATAAATCAATATTTGGTATTCCTACATGTGCTTGTAAAACTCCACCTAATATTTGAGATATTTTTTTAATATCTGCTGATATAGTTGCTTTTGTTATTTTTTGAGTAAAAAAATTTGCTTCTACTTCATAATCAGGTTCTTCAATGACAAAATTATTTTTAGTATCATTATTTTTAATTATATCATTTTTAATGAAATCATCTACGATTTTTTTTATAAAGTCACTCTTATTTATATTATTATCAATATTCTTTTTAGCAATTCTAATAAGTTCATTTATTCTAGTATCTGCTGTTATATCATCAATATAAAATAATTTATAACAATCATTAATAGTTATTTCATTATTATCAATATCATATAAAAATTTATTATTATCACATTTATTACATTGACATACATAAAATTTATTATGATTATTAGCAAAACGACTCCAAAATACATGATAAGAACTTCTATATCCCCATAATTTTTTAGTGTCAAAACAATAGAAACATTGTATTTCTTTAATACTTTTTTGAATTTCATTACTTAATTGAATATCATTATCATCACCTTTTTTTAATGAATTTATTTTATCAATTATTTTATTCTTAATGTCATTACTCATTTTATTATTATATTATTAGATTATTTATATTTTTATAAAAATATATGTCAATATTTATACTCTAAAATTTTATATAAAAAATCATTATAAAATAAAATTAAATATAGTTTATATATAATTATATTTAATTTTATTTAGTTTTACGATGACAGACATTGACTATAAAAGATTATATGAACTATCCATTATTGAAAAAGAAAATTTATTAATTCAAATTGAGGAATATAAAAATAAAATTAATGATTTAACAATACATTTAAAAAAATATACAAATAAAGAATCCAATAAAATATATTATCAAAATAATAAAGAAAAAATAATACAACAAATTAAAGAATATAATGCAACACATAAAATAAAGAAAAATCCAGAAAAAATAAAAGAATACAATAAAAGAGCATATGAAAAAAGAAAACTTAAAAAAATTAATGAAGAAGAAAAACAAAATGAAATATAATTTAATATTTTTTAATAATTTAATTTAATTTATTTAATAATTTTAATAATTTTATTAAAATTAATATACTTAAAGAAATAACATTATATTATAATTATAGAAATAAAAAATGGCTGATAATAATAATATATGTATTCCTTGTAATGTACCTGCAAAAGTACCTAAAAAATATAAAAAATGTATTCATGATAAAATGAAATCAAGATGCAGAGAATGCGAAGGTTCTTCTTTTTGTATTCATAGTAGGAGAAAATCAAGATGTAAAGACTGTAATGGAAGTGAAATATGTAGTCATGGTAAAGTAAAATCAAGCTGTAAAGATTGTAAAGGTACTTCAATATGTATTCATTATAAACAAAAATCACAATGCAAAGAATGCAATGGTGCATCTATATGTGAACACGATAAAGTAAGATCACGATGTAAGGATTGTCATGGTAACTCTATTTGTCAACATAATAATTTAAGGGTTAGATGTATAGAATGTGATGGTAGTCAGATATGCATACATAAAAATAGTAAATATCGATGCAAAGAATGCAAAGGATTTAGTATATGTATTCATAACAAAAGAAAAGAAAAATGTAAAATATGTGATGGACGTGAATTATGTAAATCTTCTTGGTGTGAAACTTATAAAAATAAAAGATATGAAGGATATTGTTTACCATGTTTTGTAAATAATCCAGAAAATATAGATAAACCTGTTTTTAGAAATTATAAAACAAAGGAAAATGAAGTTGTTTATAGAATAAAAGAAACTTTTTCAGGTTTTACATGGATAACAGATAAAAAAATTCAAGATGGATGTTCAAAAAGGAGACCTGATTTATTATTGGATTTAGGAACTCATATAGTAATAGTTGAAGTAGATGAAAATAAACATACAAAATATGAATGTAGTTGTGAGAATAAAAGATTAATGGAAATATCACAAGATTTAGGACATAGACCTGTTATTTTTATAAGATTTAATCCTGATGGATATACTGATGAAAATGGAATTAAAATAAAATCTTGTTGGAAATTAAGCAAATTAGGTATAATGACAATATCAAATAAAAAGGATTGGAATAAAAGGATTGAAACATTAAAACAACAAATTCAATATTGGATAGATAATTCAACTGAAAAAACTGTTGAAATTATTGAATTATTCTATTAAATTTAATATTGTATTTTATATTTATTGTATAATTATGTTAATTTACTTTTATTATCAATATTATACAATATAGTTCTTAAATAATTCATTTTTTCATCAGGTATTTTCATTTGACTAATTTCATACATACTTTTTCCATGTAGTCTTTCGAGTACAAAGTTCATTGAATACATTCCGCATTCTGACCCATTTTTTTGATGGACAGTATCATTAAAAATTACCAATGGTTCAATGTTATGTTTTCTATAATTAGTAACTAATTTTTCAATAAATTGTCTAATTAATTTAGTACCGATTCCTACTTGACTATCATATATATCAATTTCATTGTTAAGATTATCAATATACACTCCGATCCAGTGGGTTCCAGATTGGAAACTCAAATCAAGATTATAAATAATACCAATTTTATATATTTTTTTCTTTTTCATTTTCATTAAATCAAGATTACTTAATTCACAGTTAATTTTAGTGGGACAATCTGAAGGGATAGGACCCATAAATACAAAATCATCATATGCTTTTTCATATTGTTTCATAACATATAATATATCATAAGTATTTAACCATGTATATTTATTAGTAATCCATGCTTTTGGATATTTAGGTTTAAAAGTATATAAATCAATTTCTAAATCTTTTAATCTTTTAATAAAATCCTGTTTTTTCCAACAATATTCATCATCTTCACAAACTGAACTCAATCTACTTTGTATTTGTTTCCATAGTGTTTTTTTATCTTTATTATTTATAATGATTTGTTTATCCTTATTTATTCTATTCCATTCTTTAGCAATTTTAATTAATGATTCTTTAGAATAACATGTTTTAAATCTATCATCTTCATTATTTGATTTTTTTTTTAATTGACATGGAGCACAATTACTTTTATCAATAAGATAATCAAAAGTATATTTTTCTTTTTTTGGTTTCATTATATATTTAATATATATAATTTTTTGGTATTGTGTAAAAAATATAAATTATTTCTAACATTTATATAACTAATATGGATATTCCAATTAATTATATTATACATGATATAAGAATTAGCAAAGATTTTAAAGGAGTAACTATATCTGGATATAAAAGAAAAGATGTTATAAATGCATTTCAAAATTCAATAATAAATAATAAATTAGAAGATGCTATTAGATGGTGTGTTGAATTACATTCAACTGGATTAAATAATATTATTTGGAATAGTATTGACAATACTTATCTTAAATATATTCATATCAATAATCCCAAATTATTTTTTTATATTATTAAACGTAAAAAAGATTATAATAGTATTATTAAAAGATATCCTAAAAAACATGAAATATTTACAAGAAATAATCAACAATTAAGAAATTTATTTGCAGAAATAACTGCTATATTAACACTTACTAAAAAAAATAACATGTTTTTACCAAAAAGTCTGCCATCAATTAAAAATAGTTCATTTGAAAAACATGAACTTAAAAAAAGAATGATTGCAAAAAATTTAGATATGATTTTAGATTATATATATAGTACTACATCAAATGATGTAAAATTGGCTTTAAATGAAATTATACACAACTTATTATACTCTAATGGAACATTTCAAAATTGTTTATTTTGGTATTTATGGTTAGAAAAATATCAAAATAAAATAAGTAAATCTAATATGATTATTATATCAACAAATACTATAGAAGAACATTGGATATTTATTTTATGGAAATTAATAATGTGTATTGGTAATAAATTAGATAAAAGTAATTTAATATTTTTAAATAAATTGGAAAATTTATATAAAGAAAACTTTAAATTAAATAGTATTGCACGAAAGAAATATTATATATTCATTGCATTTTATATAATTAAAAATAATATAAATTGGAATATACAATTATATCAAAATAATACAGAATATTTAATTATACAAACTAATGCAAATATAAATGGTATGTATTATAATATAATAAAAAGTATTGAAAATAATTTATCAAAAGATGCTAAAATATTATTACAGAAAAATTACAATCAATTATTTTATAATTTAAATAATAATCCAAAACCAGTAAAAGTTAAAAAAGTTATAGATAATAGTTTAGATGAGGATATTAATAAAGTAGTATTTACAAATTATCCTGAATATTATGATTTAAATCCAAATAAAACAGTTTTAACAGAAGATGAAGTTATAAAAAATTCACAAAAACTATTAATTAGTAAAAATAAAACAAAAAGAGATGTAATAGAACAAAAAAAAGAAGAAAAAAATAAACAAATTGAAGCATTTAAACAATTTATTCCATATAAAAATAACAATAAACCAGTTACTCCTAAAAAGATTAGTGTAGTAGATTATTATAAAAATGATGATACTAATAATATTAAAATAATAACTGAAGTTCAAAATAATGAATCTCAGTCATATCAAAATAATACTAAACAATTAAATATATATAAAGATGACTAATTAATAATTATTTAATTATAAAAGATACTTTAATTGGTAAATGATCACTTAAGACAGCATCATATTTTATATAATTTGTTTGATCTTCTAATTTATTCATTATAGATTTTATGTTTGTATTAGAATCTATATTATTAATTATTTCAACACTATCTGGTATTATATCTAATTTATTATTTTTATAAAAAATAAAATCAACAATACCACCATATATAGTAGTATCTTTTTTAGATATATCTATGTCTAATGTAGTAACCATTTTATATCCTTTATTTTCCAAATAATTTATAATAGAATTCATACCAATCCATATATTCCATTTATTTTTAATATCATTATATATTTCAATACCTAATATATTATATATAATTATTTCAATTGATTTATCTTTACCAAAAATATCAATCAATAAATAATTTAGATATTCATCATCTATAAATAATCTTGAATTAAAATCACCACAAATAACATCAGGATTATGTATCAAGACTAATTGAATTATTTGTTGTAATTTTACATTATATAATTGTTTATTTGTATTATTTATTAAATCAATTATTACAATTTTATCTTCAAATCTTCCACCCGATAAATGTATAGAAGCAATCTTTAAATTTTTATATATAGCAATAGAATGACATCTTTGTTCTGTTATTATATGTTCTGATATCAAATACATACTAATATTACATGTATTTGTTAAATTTTTATTTAAATATATAACATTTGATATATAAGAATCATCACCATATAAATATTTACATATATTCCATGTCAATTTATGCGATTTAGCATATGACAGTAATTTTAAATTATTTAATTTTAACTCAATGTTTTTTCCTAAAAGTACATTACCAATATTATCTATAGGCATTTCTTGAAAACATGCTATATCAATATCATTAAACAATGAATTAAATGCATTAAATTTATCATTATCCAATACTAATAAATCGAAATTATCACATGAAATATTTCTATAATTATATAAATTTAATAATACTTCTGTATTAAATGTTAAAATAGTAATAATATTTGTTGTCATACTATATTTTATATATTTTATATATAATTACTTTATAATAAAAATAATTATAATAAAAATAATTTGTATAGTGTAGTTGATATATATTATTTATAAAAATTAATATATATATATATTATAGAATGTCAAATAAATTATTAAATGTTATAAAAAGTATAGACAATTATAAAATCATTATTTATATTGTATATTTTTTCATATATTTTTTATTATATTATATGATTACAATACCTAAAATAATGTCAAATATAGATCAAACTAATATAGAAATATCATTAAATAGTAATATATCTTATGGTTTATTAATATTTTTTGATATGATATTATTGGGATTAATTAGTAGGATATTTTATATAAGTTTAACTAGTAAATTAAATAATATATCAAAGTTATTATATACATCAATTCCTGTTGCATTAATTGGAATAATATTATATTTTAATATATTAGTTTTCTATAAAGTATTTATAAAAGTATCACAATCAGTAATAACACAATATATATATACAACATTAAATACATTATTTTATATATTATTTTTTGGATTATTTATATATAATTTAGATAATGTTTATAATGTTGAATTTGTATTATCAATAGAAATATTATTTTTATTAACAATACAAAATATATTTTTCACTGCATTTAATTTTAAAAAAATATATCAAAGTTTAATGAGTAATGACTTTTCAGAATTAACTGTGAATTGTTTTAAAAATAATGTTATAAAAAGCATTGATAAATTTGAAAATGCGGATAATACAAATACATTAAATACATCAAATACATCAACTAATCAAATAACTGATATACAGAAAACATATGGTGAGTTTTATTTAAAAACAATTGAAAATATACCGATATCATTTTTAAATAAAAATACAAACTCTTATCAAAATTTAAAATTAGTAGATTTTTATTATCCTGGTTCATATTATTCATATTTAGTGGATACACCTTTAAATGGAACACCTAGTTTAAATGCATTGAAAATATCATTAAGTACATTTAAAACAAGAATTATTCATTTAGATATATTTTCAGACAGTAATAATTTATATAATACTGATGCAAATCCAATTGTAAGATGTGAAAATATGAAAGATGGTGCAAAACCATTAAAATTAGAAGATTGTTTTGCAACTATTAATAAATGGGCTTGGATAACAGAAAATCCAAATAAAAATTCATATCCATTATTTTTATATTTAAAACTTAATTTTGACATATCAAATACAGGATTATGTATAAAAATATATAATATTATTATTAAAAACTTTTCAAAATATTTAATAGATAAAAAATATGGTTATTGTGGTAGAAATAATATGTTTCCAATATCAAATGCAACAATGAAAGAGGCACTTAATAAAATAATAATAATAACAGATAAATATCCTACAAAAACAATATTAGATGAAATAATTAGTGGATCAAGTAATGATTTAAGTCATAATTTTAATTTAGAATTATACAAGAGTTCATATATAACATTTGATAAAATAGGTTTATCACAAGATAATGATAAAACAACATTGATAAATAAAAGTAAAACAAATATGTCATTTTACTATACATTACCAAATGAAAATGATAAAAATAATAATCAACCAAAAGCAGGTATGTATAATCCATCCTTTCAAGATTGCGCACAATATGGAATTCAAGGTACTTTAATGTATATATTTTTACCAGATGATAATTTAAATAAATGGGTAAATTATTTTAAAACAAAAAATAATTTAAATCCAGTTTTAAAAGATGAAAGTTTAAGATTAATCGATTTAGCAGTACCAAAGATAGAAAAACAGGATCCATTATTAGCATTACAAAAACCACAAAAATACTGTTTAATTCCTGGAATGTTATCAACAGAAAAATCAAATCTATCAACTACAACTACAAATAATTCATGTTAAATAAATGAAATTTAGTAAATAAATCAAATAAACTATATAAAAGTAATAAATGAAATAAACTAAATAAACTAAATAATTAAATAAAAGTAAATAAACTAAATAAAAAGATAAATAAAACATACATTATTATAAATAAAAAATATGATATAATAATATAAATGAATAATACTAATCCAAATGCTAATAGTAATGCAAATACTTTTATGATGGGTATTGGAAATACAAATTTTAATACAAATGGTTTAATATCAAAATTAAATAATATTGAAACAGAAATAAATCAAAAGATAGTTGGTAAAACAACTCATAATTTGGAAAATTCAAAAAAAACATTTAATATGGTAATTACCAAATTAGAACAACAAATAATGACACTAAATAGACAAATCAAAAACTATAATTTAGAAAAAAAAGAATTACAAAATATGAGTAAAACTGAAATCAATAAATTGAAAGGAATTATAACAAAAGTATATGGAATTGTAAAAATATTGACTAAATCAATGGATTTAAATAATGAAAATAAAAAAGTATATTTAGAAAAACTACGTTCAACAATTGAAGGTAGTGCAAATTTCTTAAAAACTTTAAATGATATTACACAAAATGTACATCAAAAAATATCAAAAAAGAATAAAACATCAAGTAATAACATATCAATATTAAATATATTGGAATCAGAAAAAGCACAAAATGAAAAACAAAATAATATTGGTAAAAATAATGTTACAAATATTAATCAAATTCAAAATCAACAACATAATAATCTCATTACAAATCCTAATCAAAATCAACGCCATAATAATATTGTTACAAATGAATATCAAAATAATAATAATTTACGTAAAATATCATTTAATAATTCAGTAAATAAAACAAATGACTTTTATAATAATTTATTGAGTAATAAAAATAAAGTAAGTAATAATAATCATAGAGTAAATAGTAGTAATCATAATAATAATCATAAAGTAAATAATAATTATTATAAAACAGGTAATAATAATTATAATGTTCAAAATGAGACAAATAATGAAATAAATAGAAACTCTAAAAATATATCTAGTTTTCAAAATAGAATAATAAAACATAAAATAACAGTTAATGATGCTAAAACTAAATTAAATAAATTTATATAGGACTACCAGAAACATTAGAATCAAATCCTAATGGACTATTTAAACCTTGTGTATTAAGTTGTCCTTGAAAAGTTGATACTGAATCACATACATTACTGATGGCTTCATGTTCAGGTACATACATATCCATACATGAATTATTTGAATTCATTATAATATTATTATTTTGAGTTTGTTGATTATCATCAGTAAATGGGAAGAAATGTTCTTTTACTTTATTTGTAGAGTGTTGTTGTTTTTGTTGTTCATGTTTTATTTGTTGTTGAATAGGTTGATATTGAATAGGTTTTTGTTTAGGTTGTTGTTGATTAGATAATTTATTTAATTGATTATGAAGAGGTTGATGTTGAGTAGTTTTGGCAACAAAATTTTCATTAGAATCCATATGATATAAAGATACTGCATAAGATAATGCTAATAAAATACCTAAAGTAGGATCTTTAGGAGTTACCCAAATAATTAATATAATAACAAGTAATCTTACAATAAACATATTGTATAAACTACCAATAAACATATTAATACCTCTAAAAATACCTAAAGTATATAATACAATGATGAATAAAATAATTGAATAAAGTAAATTATGTTCTAAAAATGATAAAGATGACATCCACATTTTTTTCAAGTCCATTTTATAATATTTACATAGATAATTATTTTGGTATTTTGGATTTTAAAAAATAATTAGTAATTTAATATTTTCTTATATAATAACATATATGAATCAAAATATTTGGGGATCTCATTTATGGTTTTCTTTACATACAATTACTTTCAATTATCCTTTAAATCCATCTAAAGATGATATTGAAAATTATAAAAACTTTTTTACAAGTTTGAAAAATGTTATACCTTGTTCAGTTTGCAAAAAAAACTATCTTAGACATTTAGATGAATTACCAATTGATAATGCATTAACTAATAGAAAAAATTTAGTATATTGGTTAATAGATATGCATAATACTGTAAATGGTGAAACTGGTAAAAAGATATGGTCTTATGATGAAGTATTAAAAAAATATGAAGCAGTATATAATAAAAAAATAATATTAGAAGGTGATGAAAATACAATAGAGAATTTTATACATTCAAAAGAACATTTTAAAAATAAAAATAGAAATAAAGATGTAATAAATTATCTATTTATTATTATATTTATATTATTAGCAATTAATTTGTATTATGCAATAAATAAACATCGTTAAGTATTTTATTTAATCTAAAACATTATTAAGTATTTGTTTTAAATTATCTAATAAATATTTAATATTATAATGTAATGTTAATAAAATATTTTTTTTTTCAATATTATATTCTCTAATTATTGCTAAACCATCATGATAATTAAACCAATCTATATTACCAATTTCAAAATGTTGATCAGTAGAATTAATATTTAAATTAATATTTTTATTATCTTTAACTTGTGATATGTAATATATATGTCTATATTTTAATCCATTAGATGCAATATAAGTTTCTTCAAAAGGTGTCATATTAACAATATTTACTTCATTTTCATTTATATTAGTTTCTTCTTCAAATTCTCTTTTAGCACATTCAATATTTTTTTCTTTAGAATTTCTTCTACCTTTAGGAAATCCCCATTCAGGTTCGTTATATTGATATGTTACATCATTAATTAATTTATCTAATGATATTTCAAAATTAATATCATTTTTTTTAATTAAATATCCTTTTTTTAATAAATCAAATTTTTCTTTTGATTCTTTATATTCATGACTATCATTATTACTATTTGTACCCCATAAATCATTCCAAATAACTGAAAAATCATTATTTAATATATACTGTTTTTCAGGTATTGTTATTAAATTAAAGTTTTTTATCAAATAATCCAAATTATTTATATCATATTTACCTCTTATAAATTCAACATAATTTAAACTATTTCTTCTACGTACCAATAAATATTGAACTTCATTATCAATATTAAAATTTGAGTTAAGTAATAATTTTAATTGTTGTAGTTTGATTGTTTCATCTAATGTGAAATTGCAATTATTTTGTAATTTTTTGGATATATGTATTATATTATTTAAATCAATGTTATAATTATTGAATCTTAAACATATAATACCGATACTGATGATAGGACATAAACATTTTTTGGAAATATGACCATTTTTACCGCAATTTATACAAAATATATCTTTTTTATCTATGGATAAATCCATTTTCTATCTAATATAATATAATAAAAACACTTTAAGCCTATTATTAAATAAAATATAATTTAAATCAAATTATATTTTTATCTATTTTAATAGTAGTATTAAAAGTATGAATAATAATAAATCGTCATTTATGTTTTATCCTGAAATAACTGATGATAATTTTAATGAAAAATTATATTTAAAAAAAGAATTCAGGGATGTTACAATAAGGGATAAACAAAATATATCAAGAGCAGGTGATTTTAAATTATCTGAAATTCAAACATTTTTAAGAAATTACATATCACCTGATACTCCTTATAATGGTGTATTAGTATATCATGGTGTTGGTAGTGGTAAATGTTTATTAAAAGGTACTCCAATATTATTATATAATGGTGAAATTAAAAATGTTGAAAAAATAAAAGAAGGTGATATTTTAATGGGTGATGACTCAACACCTCGTACTGTTTTATCACTTGCTAAAGGCATTGATAAAATGTATACTATAGTTCAACATAATAATGATAATTACACAGTTAATTCAGAACATATATTATGTTTAAAAGCAAATAATTATCCATTATATTTGAATAAAAAAAATAAGATAGAAGTAAAATGGATTGAAAACAATGATTTTCATGCAAAAACTTTTTATAAAAGTAATATAAATTATATAAATGAATCAAATGATTATTATAATTATATTTTAAATAATAAGTCATCAAATAGTAATATATTGGAAATATCAATTAAAGATTATTTATTATTACCAAATAATTTAAAAAAAATATTAAAAGGATATCGTGTTCCAATAGAATTACCATATAAAGAAACAGAAATGGATCCATATATAATAGGTAATAGAATAGATATAAATTTATCAAATATATCGAGTGATTATATAATAAATAGTTCAACTGTTCGTAATAATTTATTAGCAGGTATAGTTGATAAATATGGTAAATTAATAATTGAATATGATAATATAAATATACCTATTTATTATGAGTTATTTTATAATAATAATAATAAAAAATTAATAAAAAATATAAAATATCTAGTTAAAAGTCTTGGTTTAAATATTATAAATAATAAATCACATTTATTAATTTATGGAAATGGTATTCAAAATATACCTGTAAAAAATGATAATAATAAAATTAAAATAGAAGACTATAACTTGATAAATAAAAAGTCATTAGAATATAATATTAAAGTTAAATATCTTAAAAAAGATAATTATTATGGATTTACTTTGGATGGTAATTGTAGATTTTTATTGGGTGATTGTACAGTAACACATAATACATGTACAGCAATATCAATAGCAGAAGGATTTAAAAGGACATTAAAATGTATGAATAAAAAAATATTGGTACTAACATATTTAAAAAAGAATTTTCAGAAAGAGTTGTTTGATTTTGAAAAGGAGAAATATAAAAGTAATCCAGAAGACATTAAACAATGTACAGGTAGAGAATATGAATTAGGAGAGGATAGTAAATATTTAACATTAGCACAAAAAGAAAAAGAAGTAAGTAGATTAATAAAAAACTATTATCAATTTTTTGGTTATGGTGAATTTGCACATTATATAATAAATAGAACGAATGGATGGAAAGGTGAAGAAGAAGATATGACAGATAAAATAAAAGCATTTATAGCAAATGAATTTAATGATAGAGTTATTATAATAGATGAGATTCAAAATATAAAAACTGATAAAAATAAAGAACTTAGTAAGAGTATTCAACCATTATTACAAAATATAATTAAATATGGTAAAAATATTAAATTAGTATTAATGAGTGCAACACCAATGTTTGATAGACCAGATGAAATAATATTTTATATAAATTTATTATTAGAAAATGATGGAAGACCAATAATAAATAAAAATGATATATTTAATTATATAGATGGAACATTAAAACCAGAAGCAGAAGATTTATTACGAAAAATATTTACAGGATATGTATCATTTATGAGATCAGAAAAACCGTATGATTTTCCATTTAGAATATATCCAAAAAATTCAACTGTACCACATTATAATTATTATATTGATGGTAATAAAATAAGTGATAAAAAGACATTAAAATATACAAAATTAATATTATGTGAAATGAAAGGAATTCAAGAAAATACATATACATATTATTTAAATAAAAAAATATCAAATGGAGAACTTAAAAAAGCAATTAAAAATGAAAATAATGAAGAAAATAATGAAGATGAAGAAAAAACTGAAAATAATAATGCAAAAAATAAAAAACATAAAAAGGATAATAAAGAAACTAGAGTATTACATGACTTGATAAATATATCAAATATAACTTTTCCAATAGATCATAATAATAATAGTAAAGATGAATATGGTTCATTTTCAAAATATGCTATTGATACTGATGTTGATAATGGTATGGGAGGTTATTATAAAACTATATCAATGGTAGGTAGTAAAAAAAAGATACAATATAAATATCAATCACATGCAATATTTAATAAAGACACTGCTATAGAAGCACCTTTTGCAGATGAAAAACATTTATATAAATATTCGACAAAATTTGCAAGTATATTAGAAACAATTAGAAAATCGAAAGGATTAATATTTATATTTTCAAATTTTATAGAACAAGGAGTATTACCATTAGCATTGATATTAGAACAGAATGGATTTGATAGAGAATGTATAGAAGGAGAAGATCAATTATTAGATTATCATGCAAATAAATTAAGAGGAGGTGGAAAAAGAAAACAGGTATGTTATTTATGTGGAAATGAGGCTAAACATATAGATCATAATGATGAAAAATGTAAAAATTATCATATATTTAAAAGAGCGAAATATATGTTATATTTTGTAGAGTCAAAAGATATAATTAAAATTAAAAAGAATGAAGCATTAAATAAATTCATTAACCCGAAAAATAAATATGGAGAAGAAGTAAAAATATTTATAGGAACAAGAGCAGTTAGTGAAGGTCTTGATTTTAAAAGATTAAGACAAGTACATATATTAGAGCCATGGTATAATTTATCGCGTCATGAACAAATTATTGGTAGAGCAATTCGTTTTCATTCACATGATTTATTATTACCAGAAGAGAAAAATGTAGAAATATTTCAATATGCATCAATATTACCTACAAAAAATAAATATAGTAATCGTGAATCAATAGATTTAAAAAATTATCGTATAGCAGAAAATAAGGATTTAATAATAAAAAAAATAAGCAGAATAATGAAGGAATCAGCAGTAGATTGTGTATATATGAAAGATATAAATGTGATAAATAGTAATAAAAAAGAGAAACAAATAACATCAAGTGGAGATGTTATATATGTAAATATAGCAGATAAACCATATAGTCCATTATGTGATTATGAAGGTAAATGTGAATATAAATGTAATTGGGAGCCAAATCCACGAATAAAATATCCAGTTAATACAGATACTTATAATATATATTTTGCACAAAATGATATATTGAATATAAAAAAACATATAAAATTAATGTTTAAAGATAATTTGGTATATTATATGAAATTAATAGAAGATAATATATTATCAAAATTTAAAGATGTAAATAAGTTATTTATATATATTGCTTTACAAGATTTAGTGAATAATAAAAATGAAATAATATATGATAAATTTGGTAGAAAAGGATATATTATTTATAAAGGTGATTATTATATATTTCAACCATTAGATTTAGATAGAACTGAATTACCATTAATGTATCGAACAAATCCATCAAATATTAAACCAGAATATGTTAATTTAGATAATATTGAATATAATTATACTAAAAACAATGTTAATAATAACAATAAAACGGAGGATGATATGAATAATAATATATTTTTTAATAATACAATTGAAACAATAAATATATTATATAAAAAATATTTATATTTTGGAAGTAGTAATAAAAAGGCATTTATACAATCAATTATAGGTCATTTACTTGAATATATGAATAATAAAAAATTAATAGAATTTATAAAAATATTAATGACTAAATATATAAATGATCCGGATGAAAATATATATATAAAAGACATAATAACATACTTGAATAAAAGAGATAAATTAATAAATTATTATTCAGATATTCAATTTGAAAAAACTAAAATAAATAATGAAATATATGTTGGATTTATAATAGATAATCAATATTATATATTACAAAGTGTTGAAAAAACAAAAGATATAAAACAAATAAAAAAAGATATTAAATTTGTTGAATGTACTAAAGATATTGTATTGAAAATTAAAGCATATAGAAATATTACTAAAAAACAAAATATTCAATTATCTAAAGATATAAATTTCAATATTATATATGGTACTATAGAATATACACCAAAAGATAAGAAATTTAAAATTATTGATAAATCAGTTGAAAATAGTGTATTAACAAAGGAAAAGAAAAAGTCAATTAGATCAATTATTACAGGTAGAACATGTTCAACATATCAATCAAGTAAGTTAATGGAATTGAGAGATTTAATAGGATTACCTAAAAGTGATTCAAAAAAGAAAATTGAATATATTTGTCAAGAGATTGAAATATTTTTACGTTTTAATCAAATAATTGGTAAAAATAATAAAATATGGTTTATAGAAAAATAATATATAATATAATATATATTATATAAATATAACACAATTATAAAATTACTTTAATAAAATAACTTGAATTAAGTTATTTTATTATAATTTTATTTATATTTAATCTATAAGTTACTTTATTTAAGTAACCTTAAATAAGAATACTTTTTATAAAGTAACATGTATAAGTTGGTATCTTCAAGTTACTTAAATAAAGTAACCTTAAATAAGAATACTTTTTATAAAGTAATATGCATAGATGGCATCTTCAAGTTACTTAAATAAAGTATCCTTAAATAAGAGTACTTTTTATAAAGTAATATGTATAAGTTGATATCTTCAAGTTACTTAAATAAAGTAACCTTAAATAAGAGTATTTTATATAAAGTATCTTTGTTAATTAAATTATTATACATATAATAATTCAATACAATTTATTCTACAATATTATATTTTATACAATAATAATTAATAATATAATAAATAATATAATATATAATGTATTTTATGTCAATAAAATATTAATATAAAATATTAATATAAAATAGCGTGTAAAATAGCGTGTAAAATAGCGTGTAAAATAGCGTGTAATAAAAAATATTGAAATATTTGTGCCAACTTTTAACTTATGTTTTTATTTTTGTTTATGAAACTAAAATTTTTGTGAATATTTTTTATTACACGCTATTTTACACGCTATTTTACACGCTATTTTACACGCTATTTTACACGCTATTTTACACGCTATTTTACACGCTATTTTATACACTATTTTATATATCTGGTTATTGTATTCAATACAATATTTATATATTAATTAATATTATAATATAATTTTATATTATCTTTATAATTGATTTACCTTATTTATTTTAAAGTTGCTTTCTTACTAGTTGCCTTCTTAGAAATTGCTTTCTTACTAGTTGCTTTCTTAGAAGTTGCTTTCTTACTAGTTGCCTTCTTAGAAGTTGCCTTCTTAGAAGTTGCTTTCTTACTAGTTTCCTTCTTAGCAGTTACTTTCTTAGAAGTTGCCTTCTTAGCAGTTGCCTTCTTAGCAGTTACTTTCTTAGAAGTTGCCTTTTTACTAGTTGCCTTTTTACTAGTTGCCTTCTTACCAGTTATTTTCTTACTGGAAACTTTCTTAGAAGTTATTTTAGTATTAGTTTTAGTTTTATATTTATCAGGATTTTTAATTCTCCATAATTTCATATTGTTAAGATCAGTTGTATAAATATCAAATAATCTTTTATTTGCTTTAGATAAAGTTCTAATAGCATTTAATCTTTTAAATACTGTTGCATAAGTATAATGTGATGATGCTTTTATTAAAGCATTAAAACGTTCTTTTGAACTTATTTTAGTATTATAACCATATTTTGCTAATAAATCATGTTTATTTATTTTAATAACCTTATATTCACTTATTGTTTGTCCAGACTTACCAGTATCTTTAACACAAAATGATGTTACTATTGCTTTATGTACTTTAGTACCATTTTTTTTTATATAAGTTTTTCTAATATAACCTTTTTTTAAGATTTCACCTTTTTTACACGCACCAGATCTATATGTTGTTTTAGTTGGATGATAATATGTACCAATTTTACATTTTTTAGCCTTGTCTTCAGTTAATATTTTTTTTGGTTTATAAACACAAAAATTATTACTTTTACTAACCATTCTTAATTATAATATTATATAATATTATAATTTATAGTATCATATAATAATTTATTATAAAATTATACTTATATAAATATTATATAATATTTATATTATTTTTATATAATAAATGAACTTGAAGACATATTACTTATATATATATAGAGATATAATTATATATTAAAAATGGAAAAATCATATTTTAGTAATAAACCTTCATTAAGAATAATTTCTTCAAATATAAGAACAGAAATTAAAAATAAAATAAATAAAATCGGTTCATTTAATCTTGGTTCAAAATATTATACATTTTTAAATAAAAAAAATGTAAATGAATTAACAGAAAGTAATTTTGTAGTAACATTAAGTACATTTGGTAAAAAATTTGTTTTATTTATGACTAGACAAAAAACAAATAATTATTGTATATTTATTAATAAGAAAAATGATACTATGACTATAACACAATTGAAATTTTCAGATGATATATTTGATGGTACTTTATTAGATGGTGAATTAGTGAAAAGTAATGATGGTAAATGGATATATTTAATAAATGATATTGCATATTATAAAGGTAATAATATTATTACAAAATCATTTGAAGAAAGACAACAAATAATAAAACATATTATTGAACATGAACAAAATAATGAAACAGATGAAAATTTAAATATATCAATGAAAAAATATTTTGAATATAAAAATATAAGGGATTTATGTGATAATTATATGAATTTACTCAATTATAAATCATCAGGTTTATATTTCAAGAATACAGTAAATTTTAGTAATAATTATTTATTTATATTTCCAGAATGTCGTACTGATAGTAAGGTATTAAATGGTAATATGAAAGATGGTACTAAAATAGTTTTTGATAATAAAAATAATTCATTAGATTTATTTAATGATGTTGAAGAAATAAAAGATAATATAAGTGATATAACTGATGACATTGATGATAATAATAATAATAATAACAATAATAATAACAATAATAATAACAATAATAATAATAACATAAGAGATATAACAAGATTGGAGACAACAACATGTAAATTTTTAATAAATAAAACAGCAATGCCTGATATTTATGAGTTATATGGTAAAAATTCAAATAATTATATTGAGAAATATTCATATGCATCAGTACCAAATTTAACGACAAGTCAATATATAAAGAGTTTATTTAATGATACAAATTATAATAATAATGAAGATATAAAAACAAAAATTGAAAATGGAAATGCAATATATGTGGAATGTAATTATCACAAAGGATTTAAGAAATGGGTACCATTTAAAAGAGTTGATACGATGGATACAATTAATACTATAAATCAAACACAAATAATTTTAGATAGTTTGTAAAAAATATCGTATATTAATATATATAATATGTCAATAACTAAGAAAAACTTGAAAGGAGGTGATGGTTATGCAATTAATGTTAATGAAGCAATTGGAGGAAAACCAGCATTTACAAGATATTCAAGTAATTATTCACCAGTATTTTTAGGTGAATTATTACAAGATGGAGGTAAAAAATCAAATAAAACTTGTAAAAATATAAATATAAAGAACAGTGATTTCAATAAAACAAGAGCCAATAAAGAAAAAGGAACTTATATGTATGATATTATTAAAAAGTTTGCTACTAATAAAACAAATAATAATCAAAAAGGTGGTAATAATCAATATATAAATAATACTGAAAAAGTAACAACACAATTTAATGCTATTAAGGAAGTATCACATAATTTAGAACCTTCACCAATTAATTCTATAAAAAAAATGATTACTAAATTATTTTTCAAAAATTTACAAGAAAATAAACCAATGAAAAATAAACAATTAGGAGGGTATGCAGGTCAATTATCAAGAATTTTAGCACCACTTGGTAAAAATAATTTATTAGTAATTGCATCATTATTATTATTACATCATTTTGCAGTTGAATCCAAAAGACTTAAAAGTAAAAAAAATATTGGAAAAACTAAAAAAACAAAGAAAAGTATGAAAGGTGGTAATACATTTTTAGGTTCAATGACTAAAATAATGGCACCAACTGGAATTAATAATTTAGGTTCAGTTGCATTATTAGCATTATTACATGGTGCTTTTATGGAATCAAAACTTAATAAACCTAAAAAACCCATTAAAAAAACTATAATGAAAGTACATAAAGGTGGTAACTTTTTTATAAATTTAATTGCACCATTAGGAACTAATGCATTTATTGCTACTGGTTTATTGGTTGTTATTGAACAATTAATTAATAGTAGAGTTAAACAATTAAAAACAAAGGATATTAAGAAAAAGAAAATGTTAGGTGGTAAAGTTAATAAAAAATTAAATAGTTTATTTAATTTAGTTGCACCAATATCATTCAATGCATTTACTACAAAAAATAAATATGATAATATTACATCAAAAATGGCTAAAATGTCTGTATAAAATAAATATAAACAATAAGATAAAACGTAAATTCTTAGAATAACTTATTTCATTTATATAATATTTTGATATCATATTATAAATAATAATATTAGCAGGTATTGTAATATATTTACTATAATTATTATATATTAATGTATTACTTGTAAATGTTAATAATTGTGGTATAACAATATTATTTAAATTTTTCTTCCAATATTTATGCATAATAAATTTTATTGTATTATGATTAATTGTATAATTTAATATAAAATTAAAAAATATACTTATTAAAATTGCTTTGAATAAAGGTTGTTCAAATATAATTATATAAAATATACCATAACCATACATATATAAAATATATGAATAAAATTCATATATATCTATCATTTCATTTAAATTTTTATTCATTTTATTATATATCTATATATTTTAGTCTTATATTTATTATATAATTATTATCTAATAATTATTATCTAATAATTTAATTATATTATAAATTATAATATATTTTATTATAATTTATTATTTTTCATTATTATGTTTTATTTATAAATTAAATATTATCAAAAAAATTACATTGTCTAAATAATTCATCAATATCTTTACTACTCATATCTTTATCTATTTTTAATGGTAATTTTTTACTTGTTGTTTTTGTTGTTTTCTTATTAGATTTATTTGTATTATTATTATTATTATCATCAATATTATCATCAGTATCATTTGTAAAATCACTTTCATCACTACTACTATCTTTACAATTATGGAAAAAATAGTTTTTACTTATACCTTTTTTATTTGTGTCTAAATTATATTGTATATCTTCAATTTGATATTTCTTTTTTTTAAATAATGCAAATCTCTTTCTTGATTGGTTTTCATATATAGAAAATTTATCTACAATATCAACTATTAATGGTACTATATTATTGTGTTTTATTCTATCAATTCTTCCAATTGACTGAACAATATCACTTATAGGTGTTGCTAATATTAATCCATTTAATGAAGGAATATCAAGGCCTTCTTTTGCCATTGGATATGTACCCAATATTAATTTACAACTTTCACTTTCTTTCAATTTTTCTTTTTTCATTCCACCAACATAATATCCACATGATTCAATACCTCTCAATTTAGATTGATTATATATTTCATCTAAATGTTCTCTTCTGTCTGATAATACTAAAATCTGTCTTTCATTATTTTTTGTTAATTCTTCCACTATTATATCTACTATTAATTTTGTACGATTACTACATTTTGCAATATTATTTATCATTGTTGATGACTGAGCACTACCTCTAAAATTATAAATCTCTTTATTATAACTATCATCAGTACTATTTAAAATATATCTATTAACTTTAACAATATTTTTATCATGTGACTTTACAGAATAAATAATATCACCAATACTATATTTCAAAACTTTTGTTAATCCATCTTTACGTTGTGGTGTAGCAGATAATCCCAACATATATTTACTGTTAATTTTCATTAATGCTTGTGAAAATACTCTTGAAGGTATTCTATGACATTCATCTATAATAACATGACCAATTGAATCAAATGTACCTTCTGGAAAATCACGCATAGATAATGTTTGTAACATACCTATAATAATATCATATCCATCTATTTGACATTTATTTGCTTGTATAATTCCTATTTTAGCAGTTGGTAATGCAAATTTAATACGTTCAATCCATTGATTCATTAAAAACTCCTTATGTACTACTACAATTGTACGTTTCTTTAATTGTGATATAAAATATAATGCTAATATAGTTTTACCAAAACCACATGGAAGTGATAATATTCCACCACCCATCTCATGATATGCCTTTATTGTATGTTCAGCAGGTATCTTTTGTTCATCTTTTAATGTTAATGAAAAATCAATATTTATATCAACACCCTCTGGCAAAACATTAACATCTGGCTTACCAAACTTATCTAATCCATAAAATTTAGGTAAATATATCTTATTTTCACTTTCTAAATATATTTTAAATGGTTGTTCTTCTACACCATAATCATTAGAAGTAAATGGTTTTACAGTCATCTCTTCACGTATCTCATTTAATTTTGTTTCTGTAAAATATTTCTTTTTTAATATATATCCTCTATTTCCAATATATGTTTTAACATTTTTAATAATTTCTGCACGTCGCTTTTTATCTTCCATTATTCAATTTATATATGTATTTATATATGTATTATAATATATATTTATAATATTTATAATATATATGTATATATTTATATTTATATGTATATATTTATATGTATATATCTTTAAATCAGTATTTTTATATAAAATATATATAAAATATAAATATATATAATATAAATAAAAATTGACTTTTTTTTTTATTTAGTGTATTAATATCAAATAAAATTACATATTTTAATCTTCTTAATCGTTTGATTATTAAATAAAATGGCTGAATATTTCAGATATACATGGAATAATGAACTGTATGGTAAGGCTATTGTGCCTGTATTACACTATTTAAATAATAATGATAATATCAATAATAATGTCGACAAGTTATTTGAAAACGATACATATATTAATATTTATACAATATGTTTCAGTTTATGTACTCAAGATGATGAACATTGTGAAAGATTATATACAAAATACCAAGATACATTTGAAGAATATTTAAGTGAGATATTACCATTATTATTAAGATGTAATGGAGATATTTTATTACGTCAATTCATTCATAGATATGATAATAATAATTTAATGACAAAATGGTTAATAAGTTTAATGTTATATTTAGATAGATATTATTTAAAAATTAATAATAAAATGTCATTAGAAGATGTATCTTTTGTTATTTTTAAAAATAAATTTTTCGAAAATATAAAAACACAATTAACTAATACTATAATTGATATGATTAATATATATCGTAATAATAATATTATTGATGATATAAGAGCAGAATTAATTAATAAAATAATATGCATTTATGAATCATTTGATAATAATGTATATAAAGATGACTTTATGAAGAAATTTATATTGGAAACATTTAATTATTATACTTCATTGTCAATTAATATATTAAATAATCATACAGTAACTGAATATATTACAATTGTGGATAAAATATTGGATTTTGAAAAACATAAAATAATAAAATTATTAAATAAATTTACTGAACCATATTTGATGAAAATATTAATTGAAATATTAATAGCAAATAATGCAGATGCATTATTAAATAATCAAATAAGTGGAATGTTATTTATGATAGATAATGATTTAAATGAAGATTTAACTTTATTATGTAAATTATTTACAAAATATGAAGAAGGTGATGTATTAATTGGAAATATATTTAAAATTGATATTATTACAAAATGTAATTCAGTAAATAAAACTGATGAAACATTATACATTAATACCATTATACAAATATACAATAAATATAATAATATTTTAATAAATTGTTTTAATAATAATAATAAAATAAAATATGCATTTAAAAATGCATTTACAACTGTTATTAATGATGACAATTTACCATTTAAATATCATACTATATTAACTAATTTTTGTGATAAATTATTAAAATCAAATGATGATAAATTAACAGATAGTGAAATTGAAAATATATTAGATAATATAATATTATTATTGAATTATTTAATTGATAAAGATTTATTTGCTGAAACATATCGTCAAGCATTATCTAAAAGATTACTTAATCAAAAATCAATTAGTAATGACTTGGAAAAATATTTCATTAGTAAATTGAAGATACAAAATGGCGTCCAATTTACTTCTAAAATAGAAGGTATGATGAACGATATGGTACATTCAGTTGAACAAAGTAATTCTTTTAAAGAATATTTATTGATTACTAATAAAACATCAACTATTAATAATATTGAATTAGATATAAATGTATATACAAATGGTTTTTGGCCAAGTTTTAAATTATGTGATGTACATCTTCCAATTCTTTTGAAAGATAGTATTAATCTATTTAATACATATTATACTACACATAATGCTTCGAAAAAATTATCATGGATTTTTACATTAGGTAGTATTACTTTAACAAGTATATTTAAAACTAATAAATATGAAATGAATTTAAATACATTGCAAGGTATAGTATTACTTTTATTTAATTCACATAATATATTGGAATTTGAAAAAATTGAAGAATTAACCAATATACCAAGTGAAATTTTAAAAAGAGTATTACATTCATTAGCATGTAGTAAATTTAAAATTCTTAACAAATATGAACCATCACCTGATCAAAATAATAATATCATCAAAAAAACTGATAAATTTATATATAATGATAAATTTACTAGTAAAATAAGAAAATTTAAAATCCCAATGGCATCTATTGATGATATTAAAGAAAATAATGAAAGAATTGATGAAGATCGATCATTAGCAATTGATGGATCAATTGTTAGAATAATGAAAAGTAGAAAAACATTAAATCATAATAGTTTAATGAGTGAAGTAATGACACAATTATTATTTTTCAAACCTGATCCAAAACTTATTAAAAAGAGAATTGAATCATTAATTGATAGAGAATATTTAGAACGTAATGTTAATGACAATACTATCTATAATTATCTTGCATAAATATTGTGTTACAATTTTATTTATTTATTTAATAATCATCTAATGTTTATATATTTTATATATAAATATATATTATAATTTATTCATCAAATTGAAATTAATTAGAAGTTGGTGGTGCATATGTAGGTGGATTACCTCCCATTAAATTTGGATATCCTGTTGTCATCCAATAATCAGGTGCTAATTTAGCAGTATTATCAATAATACCTTGATTACTATTAGAAACAAAAGTTGTAGAAGGACCAGAATTATATAATTGGTCAACTAAATAAGGTTGAATAGCATAATTAAAATATCTTAAATTACTTAAATAACCAGCAAATCCTCCCCAATTACTTGTATATAAATTACCATAATTTAATTTAGGAACACCTTGCAATTTAACTCTTTTCTTTAAATTACCATTAATATATACATCAACACTACTACCAATTAATATAATAGTAACATTAACCCACATATTCAATGGTATATTACCAACATCAGCAGTTTCAATAATATTATCATAAGTATTAAATCTAATATTTAATTTATTTGTAGTTTTATATAACCATACACCGGGGCATTGTAAAATAGGTGTAGATGATTGAGTATTATCATTAGTAGGATTAAAGTCAGTACTACCTTTATGAAATACATGTAAAAAATTACTTCCACCACAATTTGCAGTTGCATTTGTAAAATTACTATCTTTAATAAATATCCAAAAACTATATGAAAATTCTGTACCATATTGATTATCTGTTGGTGGAAGAAGTTGATATGCAGGAAATTGTTGAGAAAAAGTACCATCAGTAATACCTCCAATTAAATAAGGTGCATTTTGTTGAAAATTGGTATAACCAGAATATAATGAATAAATAATATACAATACCAAAATAACTGCCAAACCAATCATTATAATTGAAAATAATTGTTTATTTCCTCCATTATTAGTTCTTGTATTAAAAAAACTAGATGACATTATTAATATATAATAAAATTAGATTTTTATTATATAATAATTTCATATTATTATATTATAATTTTATAAAAATATAATTTAAAAAATATTTATGATGAAAATGTTGGATTATTATTAATAGATATAAGATTACCATCTGTAAAAAATTGCACTTGGTAACTTGAACCTAATGGACCTTGTTGATATAAGTTAGCAACATCATTTGGTAATAATGCTTTAGTATAATAAATAGTTTTACCTAATTTACCATAAAAGCCTGGATTACTTTTACTATTTGCAGTATCAACAGTTCCAGTATTATTAGAAGTAAAATATATACTGTCATTTGCTAATACTGGAATTCCCTTTAATGCACAACTTCTTTCTAACATTCCATTAATATAAATATCAACAGTTCTATTATTTAAAACATATACAATATTAACCCATGACATTAATGGTATATTTTGAATATCACATGATTCAACACCACCATTATCACCAGAACTTGTACTTGTAATAACCTTTAATGAATTAGTTAATGGATATAACCAAATACTGGGTGAATGACGAACAGTAGTAGTAGTAGAAGTAGGATTACCAATCCATAAAATATTTTTATATTTACCAAAATTATAATTCCAATCTTTAATATAAATCCATGTACTAATAGAATGGTTCATTCCTTGTGTTATTTGAGGTAAAGGTAATGCAGGTCTAGCAACAAATGCATCAATTACATCATTAATAAGAACAGGTGAATTTGTATTATCAAATTCATTTGCTTTAATAGCATAACTAATTAAATATATTATTAATGCAATAAATAATATTAATATAATAATAAAAATAACTTTACCAAATACTGTTGCACTTTGATATCTATTTATACCTTGTCTAGTAACATTAGTAACTCTTTTTGACACATTTGATAACCCATTTAAAGGACGTTGTGTATTCATAATTTATATATTTATCTTAGATTTTTTTATATAATAATTACATATTTAATTCAATTTGTTATCAATTTAATTTTATAATCTTGAGTATTTTTCTTAAGTTTATTATTTTGATATGTATCAAGTATTTCCTTATAATAATTATATAATATTGCAATATCATTTACATTTAATGCATAATCTAAATATGTTAAATAAGATATATAACCTGCAAAACCAGATTTATTTCCTGTTGAACTTAATAATTTATCACCTCCTAAATATAAACTATATTGTTGCATTTGTAAAGTATTTTGTTGTAAATTTAATGTCTCAAATAATAATCCATTTACATATACTGATATAGATCTTGTCTCAACAACAATTATAAAATTATTCCATTGATTAAATTCAATATTATTTATTTCAAGTCTTTCTACATCAGTAGCATTTTGAAAAACAATTACTAAATTATTTGTTTTAGGTGTTAACCATACACCTGGGTATTGTACAAAATTAGTTAAATCCTTATTATCATTTGTTATAAGACTACCTCTATAAAATACTGATTTCCATTCATTATTTCTATAGTTTAACCAATTATTAGTTTTATTAATTATATTATCAGTACCATTCACATATATCCAAAAAGAATATGTAAAAGAATTATTACCATTAACTCTATCTAATGATGTATTTGGTATAATTAATGCATTTCCAGTAGCATCAAATGGACCATTTATTAAATCAGTTTCTGCTATTGGTTTTCCTATAATTCTATTTTTTAAATTATATCTATTAATTACTATTATAATATAAAATATTATAAATAATAATCCCAATATCTTTATATAAAATAGTAATGCTATTGATGTTAATATTGCAAATATAATTGATATTGTCATATTTAAATTAATAATTGTATAATAATATGTAACTGATAATGGTATTAATACATTCAAAGATTTTGTTATTAATGGTACATTATACATATAATCATATATTGCACTATAATATGGTTTAAATTTAGTAATAAATTCACTATATTTAATATTTTTATTTGTTTTATTGCTATTCATATATATTTTTAACATATATTTTTATTTCTTCTTATATTTATCTATAATAAACTCTTTAATTTTATCTGTATCAATTCCATTCCTTAACATTCTTATTACTTCTGGAAAAAATATTCCTAATATTCCTACTATTAATATAAATATTTTTATTCCAATATGTATTGGAAAATACTTTAAAAATAATTCATAATTAAAATATATAAATATTATTATTCCAAATATTATTGCAAATACAATTAATGGCTTATAACTCATTATTTATATTATTTATAAATATTATTTTTATAATAAATATTATTTTTGTAATAAATATGCACTATGATTACCATATGTATATGAATATGTTTTATTTGGACTTTGTGGAGTACAATAATAATAAGTATTTAAATCAACTGGTCCTGATGCAGTTCCTGATATACACTTACCACCACCTGTATTATTAGAACAATATCCACAATTAACATCTTTTAAACATTCCGCTTTATTAATATGTTCTGATCTTTCATTATTATTATATTTATCACATATATCAGTCATTCTTTCACATTCTTCTTTAGAAGTATATGGCATTAAAATTTGATTATTTAATGGATCATTTCCACAATTATTTGATGATATTTTATTATTCAATATTATACCATTTCTTTCTTCACAAATATTTCCTTTTCTACAATAATATTTATGTGATAAATATGGAGTATTAGTAACACAAGTATTATTAGTATATTTAGAACATAATTTATTGCAACAAGTTTCAGGAGAATTAAAAACATATCTTAAATTATCTTTTTGATATTTACAATTACAATCATTTGTATCACTATCTATTTGACAAAACGAATTATCCTTAAAATATCCATTACAAGAATATTCTTTATTTTCATTTTTTTCATTTTGATTATTAATATCTACATCAAAATTAAAGTCAGAATAATAATTGTCATACTTTTCATATATAGAAAAATATAAATAACAAATTATACCAACTGAAATAATTATAATTGTTATCATTATTTTATTTAATTTCATTTATTTACTATAATTAATAAATATTTTTTTATTTACTAATTATATATAATGTTGGAACTATTTGCTTTATTCAAAGTAATGAACAATAATACAAATAAAAATGAACATTTTACTATAAATGATAGTTTAACAAATGATATTCCTACTAGTTGGATAATAATGGCATTAATTATTTCATTTGGTACTGCTTATTTAGCATTTGCATGTAATCAATATGAAAAACCTTCTACTAGAGCATTATCAACAATAATTGGATTTTTCTTTAGTGGTTTCTATTTAATATATTATTTTATAGTTCATGTATTATTTGATAGAAAATGTGCTTCAAGAGGTATAAATAATATTGTTAAAAATATATCTAAAAAATAAATTCTAATTATTTTATATAAATTATAATATGGAATCATATTTCATTGGAATAAAAACTAAACAAACATTTTTAGTTATTTCAACTAAAAATAAATATATAAATATAAATATATATACTCCTGATAAATTTAGTAAAAATGAAGATTTTTATGAAAAATATTCATTAGGTAAAGTAGTATTAAGTACAAAATATGATACTATATTATTACCTTAAAAAATAACATTATACAAAAAATATAAAAATACTACTGAAATAATAGTTAAAATTAATAATAAATATTTATTAGTGTCAAATATCATTGATGAAATTAAACAAATATAAAAAATTTAATTACTTTTTATTATTTAATTTATTAGTTATTGTTTTATTTATAATATTTATTTTATTTATGTTCCAATTTCTTATAGTATTTTTAATATCATTTTTATATTTTTGAATAAAATTGATAATATTTTTTTCAGTATTTGAATGATATCTACATTTTAAAAATAACATATTAATTAAAATATTAGAATACATTTCAATTAATAAAAACTTGCCTTTTGTTTTTGGATTTTCTTTAGTGATATAATATCTTCTTATAACATAATATAAATCTAATTCATTTTTATGTTTTTTTATATCAAATTTCATCTAATATTATAACATATAAATATTCATTTTAATTTATAAGTAAAATAATTATTCAAAAATCCTAAAAAGTTATTAGGTTGATTATATTCTAATTTTTCTTGTTTAATTTTATTTGTTCCTTTTTCAATCCAGTTTTTTATAATATATCCTCTATATTGACTATACCATACTTTTTCTATATTAGGATTAGTATTACTATAATTTATATTAGAATAATTAATATTAGAATTATTTATATTCATATTATTTATTATGAATGATATATTTTATTGAAAACTAATTAATTTATCAAAAATTAAATAATATGCAATTACACTAATAATAATATATATTAATAATGTCATAAAATTATCATTTAATAAATTTCCCGATAATGCACCAACTAATATATTTTTATTTGTATTTGAATTAACCATAATTATTTGAAAAACAACAAAAATAACTATTATTTTATATAAATCTTTTATTAAATCTATATATTCTTTATCTAAATCTAAATATATATTTAATATTGCCATATTTTAGTATTCTATTTTATATTAATATAATTTTTTCATTAAATTATATGCGTATTAAATAAATAATAAACATATTTATTTATTATAAATGATATCTAATTTAAATTTGTTTCCTGAATCAGTAGAAGTTGCTCCTGAATTAAAAAAAGAACATGAATTAAATAATTCTGACAGAATGCATTTAATTAATAAAAAAATTGATGAACAAATTATAACTGAAATATATTCCGATATAATTGACAGAAAACAATTTTATAATAATAATTCTATAATTGAAGTTAATGATTATGTATATAATGATATTGAATTTTTACATGACCATTATTTAAATGAAAATAATGGTATATTTAATAAAATTGATTTTTGTAAAACAAATATTGGTAAATTATTATTGAAAAAAATATTATTAAGTCCAACATCTAATATTGATATATTAACAAAAAGACAAAATATAATAACTTCTCTTAAAAATGTTAAAGATAAATTAAATCCTTTAATTAATCGTATAAGTGAATTAGAAAATGAATTATTATGGTTTTGGAATAGTTCTAATATGAAACATATTGAATCAATGGACTCTTTAATGTATTTTAATTATGATATAATACCTTTCCTAAATGTAAATGAAGTATTAAATAATAACGAAAAGTTACTTTTAATCAGTAATATTTATAAAATTATTATTTCACCAATTATCACAATATTAACCCCTATAGTATCAATTATATTTCCTCTTATATTATTATTCTTTTTTAAAAGAAAAACTAATATTAATATACCCATTACAACTGTTATTAAAGAATATATTAAAGTATTATTCAGTAATCAATCAATGAATGTATTATTTAATAGTCCATCTAAAGCAATGCTTGCATCATTAGTTACAAAAGGAATATATGTATTTATGTATTGTCAAAATATATATTATTCGTTACAAAACTCATATAATACAAATAAAATGATAAATATTATACATGAAAAACTAAATAAAATGACTGAATATATAAATATATCAAAAGAATTAATGGAAATATGTAAAAGTAGTGGAATAAATGATTTATCACCATTTATTGTTTATAATAACTTTAATGATGATATTCAAATATATGAAGAATATTTTAAACATTCAATTTTTAAAACAGAACCAAAATTATTTTCAAATAAAGGTAAAATTCTTTATATATTTAAACAATTTAAACATAATAAAGATCAAATTACACATTTATTTCATATATCAGGTATAATAGATACAGTATTATCAATTGAAACATTATTATCAAATAGTACAATATCTAATCCATATTGTTTATGTAAATATTTAAAAAAAGATGTACCAACAGTAAATGTTAATAAAATATGGCATCCATATTTAAATAATGAGAAAACTGTAAAAAATAGTGTTGATATAAAAAATAATATATTAGTAACTGGACCGAATGCAGCAGGTAAATCAACATTTATAAAATCAATTATAATAAATATTATAATGTCACAAACAATTGGTATAAGTAGTTCTGATAAATTTGAAACAACACCATTTCATTTAATAGAAACATATTTACATATACCAGACAGTAAAGGATCATCATCTTTATTTGAAGCAGAAATGTTTAGAAGTAAAAACTATATTGATAAAATTAAAAATATGGAAACTAATAAATTTTCATTTATAGTATTGGATGAAATATTTTCATCTACAAATTATGTTGAAGGATTTTCAGGTGCTTATGCAATTCTTAAAAAAATATCATCATTTACAAATACTTTATCTATAACAACTACACATTATACTGATTTAGAAATACTTGAAAAAGATACAAATGGAAGAATTATAAATTATAAATTTGAAGTAGATTATAATAAAGATAAAGAAATAATATTCAATTATTTATTAAAGCGTGGTATATCAAGACAATATATTGCATTAGATTTATTAAAGAAAAATAGTTTTGATGACGATGTAATAGAGGAAGCAATTAAAATGTGTAATAAAATTAAAGAAAAAACTATAATTAAATCTAAAGATAAAAGTAAGGACAAAAAGGTAAAAACAGATAAATCTAAACAATAAAAAATAATCTAAATAATTAAAAATAATGAAATAATTAAACTAATTATAATAATTATAAAAATTATTTTAATGAAATAATAATCCTTATGACTATTATAATTATTATTATTATAATTTTCTATATATAAATCTGCTATAGATAAATCATACATTGATCCATCTCTTAAAGTTTTAATTGGAATAGGTTTTATTTGAATATTAGTATCAAATATATTAGACATATATTTATAATAAATATATAATCGTTTAAAATAAAATATAAATATATAATTAAATATTAATTATAAAATGTTATCAAACATAGTTTTTATTATTATATTAATTTTACTAATTATTATATTAGGATTATTATACTATTTTTCAACAGATATTAGAAAAAATAAAAATAAAATAAATATAATTGAGTCAGATGTAAATGCTTTAAGAGAACGTGTAATTGAAATTTCTGATAAACTTAATGATTTAGGAACTCCTAATTCTAAAAATAATTTCAATGATATATTAAATCAATTTGGTTCAAATAACAATATGTTTAAAAATATGGTATTTGATGAAAATGATTCCGATACAGATGAATCTGAATCAGATAAAGAAACTTACACTACAAGTGATGATGAAACTGAAACATCTAACAGTGATGATGAATCAAATGATGAACAAACAGAAAATAGTAATGAAGAAAGTGACGATGAAAGTGATAAAGAGGAAAATAATGAAGAGGAAAATAATGAAGAAAGTGATAATGAATCAATAACAAATTCTAATATTCATGTAGAAGAATTACAAGAAGAAATTATAGAGAATAATAATGAAATTGATGAAACAAATAATCATCATGAAGAAATAAACATTAATAATGAAGAAAGTGAAAATATAACTGAAGTCATTCCAGTCAATAACGAAACTGAACCAGAAATCATACATGGATCTACAGATATAAAACCTTCTAAAAAAGACCTTGCAAAATTAGAAATAGGAACTGTAAAATTGGGTTCAGATAATAAAACAAAATATGTAGTTGAATTAAATAAGGTTGGACGTAAATTCTGGAAAAAAGTATAAGATATTATTATATATAATATAATCTTATATATATTTATTCAATTTAATACATTATTCACTTAAATAATTTATTTATATAAATTATTTATATAAATAAAAATATATATTATATATATAAATATGAATAAATCTAATAATAAAACATCTAATAATAATAAAACATCTAATAATAAATATTTAGATTGTCCTGCTATAATGTATGATGGTAGAGCATTTACAGATTATAGACCAAGTAGTGACGTAGATAATATGTTGAGATATAGTAATAATGTTAATGGAAGTTATGAATATAGACAATTTTTAATAAATAATGCAACTAAAATAATGGAAGTAAGTAATATGTATACTTCACAAAAGTTAGATTGTAATAGTTGTGATCAACAAGTTATTCCACCTTTCAATACTTTATGTAATGTTAATTCGAATTCAGTTAAATATCAATCAATAAATCCAAATGGAATTGGTACTTATTATAAAACATCTAATAAATAAATGTATATAAAAATAACAAGTTATAATATAATATATATATTATAACATATAAATTACATAATATAAAATGGATAAATTATTAGAACATAAAAATAAAATTGATACTACAGAAACATTAATATCAATATACATTTATGATAAAAAAAAATGTGAAATAATTAATTATTATAAAGATCAATTAGAAAAGGCTAAAAATATAACCAATCCAATAAAAAAACACAAAATTAATAATAGATTATATAATTTTATAAATTATATTGAAAATAATTATTTAGATGAAAATGAAATATTAAATAAAATATATTTTATTGAAGACAATATAATTGAATATAATTTAACAAAAGATGAAATTAAAATAGCAAAAGAATTTAAATTTATTCAATTATATTATAAAACTGACAGTTATTTTCATATAGAATATTTTATTGATTTATTTCATAATATAAACTTTCATTATAATATTAAAATAAATAAAAATGATTTATATTTAAATAAATATAATAGAAATAAAGAAATTGATATACAAACACATAAAATAAATAATGAAACAAAAATTATTGAAGTAATTAATTATATTAGACAAACTATAAATTATAAAGATATTATTATTATACATGGTAATTCACCTTATATTAATAAAATACAAAATAAACAAGACACTATAATTGAAAACACATTTTTAAGCAAAGAAGATTGTTACAAGATAATTGAAGAAAATATAATGAAAGATAATTTTATACAATTAGACAAAAGAATAAATGAATTACAAAATAATCCTGATTTATATGTATTTGGTAAATTAAATAAAGAAATTAAAGAAAGTGTTGAATTATATTTACTAAAAGAATTATATATTGAAGAAAAAAAACTAAATAAATTAAAATCTATCATAAATAATGATAGTTATTTTAATTTTAAAATTATACCAATTAAAAGTATTAAAGGTGGTGATACTGGAGATATATTTATAAAAAATTATAATGGAATAATGGGAATTAAATATTTCTAAACAATATATTATTTTATTATTATGTATAAATAACAAATATAAATAACAAATATAAATATGAATTATAATATAAAATTTATATTATAATAATATAATATGAATAATAATTATAGTAATCCATATAATTATAGTTTATTTGATGATCAAACTGGATTAATGTATCCAACAGTTACACCTGATTTAAAAAATGATTTTACAATAAATTTAAATACAATTAAAAAAACAAATTATAATGAAGGATATATTATAACTGGAAGTTTATATTATCCAAATTTTGTTAAAAAATTATTTGTCAAGTATAATGCATCAAATCCTCCAAATTATAATAGTTCTTTTTCTGGTAGTGGATTACCTTATCCAAATGAAGAAATTGCTTTTGAAAATACTCCTAATAAAGGTATTGTAGAAATATTGAATGGTGATTTTAAAATTAAAATTAAATATCCAAATAGTTATTATTCAAATATGAGATATGTACCACCAGAAATTAGATTATTAATTGTTGATAAAGATAATAATAGTTTATCAGATATAATGAATATAAATTTAGGTGATGGAATACCATATAGAACATTAACAATGCCAAATAATAAAAAGAATAGTAATTTAGATGTAAAAACACAATATGAAATATTAATGGAATCAGCATATCCATCACATTAAATTTTTTATATAAAGATTTAATATCTAATTATATATAATTACTTATATAATATAATTAGATATAATTACCAATATAATATATATAATAATGTCATTATTAGAATTTATAAAATTAGAAGATGAATTAAAAAATTTAGAAGATGAAATTAAAATATTAGAAAATGCAATTAAACAAAGAGAAGAAGAACTAAAAATACAAGAAGAATATAGAACTAAAAGAATGAATGAAATACAAAAATATATAAATATAACAGATAAAAAAATAGAAATAATAAAAAAAGTACAAGATTGGATAAGAACTAATAAAAAAGGTATAAAAGTAACAATACGACAAAAAAATAATGCGATATAGTTAAAATATAAAAATAAAGATAATAATATATGTTAATATAATGAATGGTGAATTTGATTGGTTATTTTATACAAGTTATTATGAAGATTTAAGACATATAAGAACAAAAGAACAAGCATATAAACATTATAAAAATCATGGTATAAATGAAAATAGAATGGGTAAAAATAAAGAAAATATAATTATTGACAAGTCATTTTATAAATTTTTATATAATGATTTATCTAATAAAAAAAATGATATAGATTTATATAGACATTATTATAAATTTGGTAAAAAAGAAAATAGAACAACAAGTAGAGAAGATATTAGATATAAATTATTTGATTGGAAATATTATATAATATATAATAATTTAAATATAGTAAATAAAGAAAATGCATATAAACATTATATTGAAAATAAAGATAAACCACATATAGTAATAAATAAATTTCAAAATTTTAACTATAAATATTATAAAAAATATTATAATTTACCAAAAGAATATACAAAAAATGATGTTTTGGTAAATTATTTATCAAATAAAAAAATGTTTATAAATAAATATATTCGCAGTGAATATTTATATTTTGATCCAGAAAAATATAAAATATATTATAATTTGACAAATTTAAAAAGTAAAAAAGATATATTTCAACATTACCTTGATAATTATAAAAAAGGATATATATATTTCAATAATAATATTAAAAATAATAATATTACTAATGAAATGGCAATAGCAGTATCAGTATATATTGATGAAAAAACACCTATTGAAAAAGTAATATGTAGTAAAATAGGATTAAATTCAATAATAAACAAATGTAATAATATGTATATAATAATAGTAATAGATAATTGTATAACAATTGATTATTTAGAGTTTTTATTTGATTTAATTGATAATAGACCAAATGTAAAAGTTTATATGAATAAAATGAATTATGGAATAGCCAAGACGAAAAATATTTGTATAAAATTATTGGAAGAGTTAAATGTAAATTATTATTGTTTATTAGATGATGACATTGAAATTAAAAAAAACTTTTATAATTATATTATGAAAATATATAAAAATATACCAGATATTCCAATATTAGCACCATTTAATATTGATATGTCTTATACCAAATTTGAATATAATAATATTAAACTAATCAAAACAAATCATTATTTTGGTAATCTTATAGTTATTAATAAAAATTCATTACGTGAATATGGATATATGAGAAAATTTGAATATAAATGGGGTATTGAACATTCTGATTTAACATATAGATATTTAAAACATACACAATACAAAGATTTTGCAATAAATATAAATAAATATATTAATAATTTTCAAGTAATTAATGGTATTTCAACATTACATTTACACTCATGTGAAGTAGATCATGAAAAAGTAAAATTAAATACAGAAATTTACAATAAATATAATGGTATTAAAGAATATGTTGATTATATATTTGATAAAAGTGAAATTAAAGAAATAACTGTTAATGAATTAAACCGTATAAAATATATTGAAAAGATTACTAATAAATATAAAAATATAATAAATAATATGAAAATATATAAAAATTATATAAATACAGAATATTTAACTAATAATAATTCATTTATGCCAATCTTATATAATATGATACAAAAAGATTATACAAAATATAATAACAAATATAATAAATTAACACATATAATAAATAAACTCAATAATACTTATAATAATATTAATGACAATGATATTAATGACAATGATATTAATGATAGTGAGTTTGATAATGAATTAGATAATAATACTTTAAATATAATAAAAACTGATAGTACAAGTAGTTTAACTAGTTTATATGATAATAGTAATCAAGGTTACAGTATAGATTATATTGTATAAAGTAATTTATATAAAGTAATATAAAATAATTTAACATTGAATTTCATGTGAAGATGTTTTATCTTTATTTTTTTTTGTAGTTTTCTTTTTAGTTATTTTAGTGGGTTTAATATTATCAATATCTTGACTATTATTTTTATCAGAATCATATATTTCATTATCATATATAGAACTGTCTGAATAATATATTGTTGATTTATCTTTTTTTAATTCCTTTTTTTTCTTAATGATAATATTATCTTCACTATCATAATCAACATCTATTGAATTTTGTTTAACATTTAACTCTTCATTTAATATATCATCAAATAATTTATTAAAATCAACATATTTAGTAATGTCAATATTAGGATATTTTTGTGAAATATCTTCTAAACAACCAATATCAGAAATAGTATATTTAGATTTTAAATAATTAACAATTATTTCATAATTAGTCATTCTACCAGAACTACTTTGAAATATTTTATATACATTAATATTAAAAGAAGGATATTTATCATAAAATTGTTGAATAGTACAACTTCTATTTTCATCTTTACCATATTCATGATAATGATACATTAATTCAATATCTGAAAATTGAATCAAGTCTTCATTTAAATATTTATATAATTCAATTTTAAAATCAGGATATGTCACAAAAAAATTATCATATGATGATATTCTTTTTTCATAATAACCGTAATTATAATAATGATACAATAATTCATCATTAGTTAATAATCCTAAATCTTTATTAAATGCTTTATAAAAATTTATATCTAAATTAGATTTAATATCATCCATTTTATAAAAATATACAACATTATTATTATAAAATTATATACTCATATAATTTTATATATTATTTAAATTTAATTTTTATTTTTTATTTATGTTTATACATTATTTTTAATTAATTTATATATTTAAACATTATCTACATCATTTTCACTAATCAAATTATCTTGTGACATTGACTTAAGAGATTGTGATGAAGGAGAATATTGTCTTTTAACCTTATACTTTAACTTATTTTTATTATACTTCATATAATTTTCAATATATGGAGATTTTGTTACTTTTAATAACTTTGTCCATTGATCTGCATACATCACAATAGGTTCCTTTTTAATACCATATAATGCTAAAGCACCACTACTAGTAACTTTACAATATGGCTTAGTAGGTTGAGCATTTTTAAGTTGAATTTTATTCATAGCATCATTAATAGTAATACCTCCTGTAGCAACATCTTCAAGAATACCTGAAAGTTGTTTATAGGCAGATACTACTGGTTTATTTGTATTTGTATTAACATTCATTTGTTTTTCACTCATTTTTCTTTTGCTAATTATATTATATTATTATATCTTTAAGTATATTTTTATTATATAAAATATAATTAAATAATAACATATATAAAATGGATATAATATTAAATCAGGAAAAATATATATTATTATATTTAGACATAGAAAATAATACAGATAATATTAATACTTTAAATGAGATATATCAGTTATTAAATATTAAATTTATAAATATCTTATTACCTAATGAGAATTTACATTTTGAAAATATTAATAATAATATAATTACAGAATTAATTCCAGATAATATAACTGAATATTGTTTATTATCTAATTGTATATTTATTATTTATTTGTCGAAATATAAAAAAAGTAATATATTAGTAGATTTTATTAATAACAATAATAATAATAATAACAATAACAATAACAATAACAATAATAATAATAACAATAACAATAATAATAACAATAACAATAATAATAATAACAAATTAATATTATTTGATAATCTAACTATATTAGAAAATATTAGACAAGTAACTGTTGATATGAATATGTTAAGTGATAAAAATATAACTGATCCTAGAGATTTTATGGGATCATATAATAATAAATTAAATTATGATATGACAATTAAATATAAACAAGACAGTATTAATTTAAAAACAAATAATTTAATAAATATATCTTATGATAAAATTGAACATATTAATTATATTACTTTAGTTACTGTATTTAAAAATATAAATAATCAAACATTAATAGATATACAATTAAAAGTTTTAGCAGAAAACTGTAAAAATAATAATGTAGATAAAATAATTATCATTGGTTATTATTTAGATAATATTTTAAATGATATATTTACACAATATCCCAATAAAATAATAATTCATAATATACAAAATGAAAATAATGAGATAATTAAAATTAGATATAATGATGTAATAAATATAATAAATACAATTACAAGTCCAAATACTTTAATATGTATGTTAATGAGTGATATAATATTATTAAATCAAGATACACTTAATAAAATTAGTTTGACAATGGATAATTTTGATAATGAAATATATACATTATATTCTATGAATAATCAATATAATAATGCATATTTTAAGGAACAAGATGCATGGATATTTTATTCACCTTTAAAATTGGATAATTTTGAGAGTTTAAATTTTTATGATTATTTTAATAATTTGAAATTTAATAAAATATTATATGAAAATAATTATAGATTAATAAACAACAATAAAGAAATTAAAATAATAAAATATGGATTTAATAATAGATTAATAATTGATATGAATGTAGAAATAGATAAAAATATAAAAAATAATATATATATAACAGTACCACAAGAAATAACAGATAAAACAAATATAAATGAACTAATTGAAAAGATGGAATTAACAGATAATGAAATATATGAAATAAAATGTGATATATTTAATAAATACATAAAAAATAAAATGACAAATAATAATATATAACAATGTCAATTTATAAACTGGCAATTATTATATTATTTATATTACTTGTAATAATACTTTTTATGGGAATATATATAGTAAATCAAAAAAATAATATAATACAATATAATACGATTAAATTACCTATTGGAGATCCTAATATAAAAATTAAAAAAGAAGATGCAAAATGTAATCAATATTGTAATGATAATATATGTAATGATTATCAAAATCAAAAAATAAAATATGATTTATGTAATGAATGTAAAAAAGAAGGTAAATGTTATGATCCAAATGAAGGTATATGTAAATTTTGCTTAGATTTTAGAACATGTGAGACATTATATGGATGTGATAATAATGAACCAATTGATCCTATAAATAATTTTTGTAATAAATGTTGGTAAAAATAATATCATATAATTAATATATAATGTTATTATTTATGATAGTTATGTTAATTATTATATTTATATTATTAACTATTTTATACAAATATAATATAGAGAATTTCATAGATATAAAAACATATAATAAAATAATGTTAGACAATAATAAAAAACATTTATATAATATTGCTTTAAATAAAAATATAAAAATAAATAGAGAAGATTGTACTAAACAATGTAATGAACAGCAATGTTTAATATTAGAAGAAAGAATTAAAAGATATGATGAATGTACTAAATGTAATTCACAATATAAAAAGTGTTATAATAAAAGTATAATAGGAGGTAATTGTAATGATTGTGAAATAACAGATATAAAAGATAAAATGAATTGTGGAGAAATTGATAATTTTGGATGTCCTCATCCACAAAATTTGAATAATATTACAATAGATAATGGAGTAAAACCATATTATATACAAATACCAGATAATAATGTAAATTCACCATTTAATAAAAAATGTGTATTTTGTTGGAATATTTTAGATAATTTGTAATTATACTTAAAAAAGATTATAATATATATTAATAATATATATTATGGAGATTAACATATCATATTTAAATATATCAAAAAATATTAAAATAAATATAAATAATACATTTGGAGATATTCAAAAAAAGATTTTATCAGAGTTTTCACTGATGATTTATAATATAGAATATTCTGAATTAATAATTGAAAATAATAAATATATAATAGGAACTAATGATTGTTTATTTAAAAATACTTTTTTGTCATTTTTGAATAAAATAAATTATAATATAAATAATTTAAATAATTCAATTAATATAATAACATATGATAGAAAAAGAGATTTAAATGGAAATGTAATTAAAGAAAATTTAATAATTGAACCATATAATGAATATGAAAATAATTCATATTTGTCAAATATAAATAATAGTTTTAATTTTAATAATATGTTTAATAATATACATATTTTAAGTTTTCCAATAAATAATATATTATCTAATATATTTAGAACAAATCCTGTAAGTAATATTAGTAATGATAATATTCTCGATGATATTGATTTGAATGATAATACAATTAATCAAGATGAATATAATAATACAAATATAAATGATATTTTAGAAAGTTATATTCAACCTCAAAATAATATACAAAATAATATACAAAATGATACACTAAATAATCAAGAAGATACTCAAGAAGACATTCAAGAAGATACTCAAGAAGATACTCAAGAAGATACTCAAGAAGATAGTCAAGAAGATAGTCAAGAAGATAGTCAAGAAGATAGTCAAGAAGATAGTCAAAATGAAAGTGAAAATAGTTATCAAGATAATTATGAAAATAATTATGAAGATGAAAGTCAAAATGACATACAAGATGACACACAAGAAGATAGTCAAAATAATAGTCAAGATTATATACAATATAATCAACAAGAAGAACCTGATACAATAGAAAATATAAGTGAAGAAATGCGAAATTTAATATTACAAACAATAAATGATAGAATAAATAACAGAACACAACAAAATAACGTATTTTATAGAAGATTTAATGTAATAAATACAAATAATAATATTAGTAATGAAATAAATAATATATTTAATTTATTTAATAATTTATCTACAGAAATAAATATCAATTATACAGATGAAGGAATTGATAATCAAAATGTAGATATATATAATTATGTATTTGATTTAACTATTCCACAAAATATAAATGGGACTAATTTATTAGATGTAAAAGTAGTATTGAATGAAGAATCATTTAATAAACTTGAAAAAATCATTTATAATAAAGATTTAGAATTAGATATACCAAAAGAATGTTTAATATGTTTAGATACATATGAAGATAATGATGAATTAATAAAAGTTAAATGCAAACATACTTTTCATAAAAAATGTATTAAAGAATGGTTATGTTGTGAAAGCAATAAATGCCCTATATGTAGAGTTGAAGTAGATAAAGGTGTTTTATTAAATTATTGATACATAATACAATATATAAAATAAATAAATATAAATAACTTACAATAAGGTCGCCTGTCCGGCTGATGCCGGACACCAACAGTTACTGTAATAAAGTTACTGTAATAAAGTTACTGTAATAAAGTTACTGTAATAAAGTTACTGTAATAAAGTTACTGTAATAAAATTATATAAAATAATTATATATAATTTTATATTGAATTTTTAATATAAAATGATATTTATAATATAATATAGGTATATAAATAAATATAAATATAAATATAAATATAAAATGAATGCACAATTATTTATAACTAATTTTATTGATAATATAAATGAAGTACAATATGATGAATTTAAAATACATAATTTTACATATAATGAAAAACAAAGTATTAAAAAAACAGTAAATGATAATTTAATGGATTTTAGAAACTTTAAGAGTAGTCTTATTAAAAGATCTATTAAGGATAAAACTAAACCATCATTTATTAATAAAAATGAAATAGAAGTTGAATCAAGTGGCTTAATAAATATTTTAGAAGATGATATATTTCAAAATGATGAACAAAAACAAGAAGATAATAAATTAAATATTGATAATGTATCAAATGATATTAAAAAAGAATTAATAATGAATTATTTATACAGAAAAAATATAAAATTAACTGAAGAACAAATAAATAATATTAATGGATTATTTGATAATCCAGACTTTAATATAAAGAAATATATCACAATATCAAAAACAAATCATCAAATTTCTAAAATCACATTTTTAAAAAAACAAGAGGATGGAACATATATATTAGATTTTAGAGAAAAACAAAAAATAAAAAAAAATTTTTTCAAATAAAATAATATTATCTATTTATAGATAATAATTATGAAAAATTTGAATTTTACAATATATATTATAATAGTTATAATATGTCTATTTATATTTTTACATATTATATATAAAAGATTTACTGAGAATTATAATAATATAAAAACAGATACAGATTTTGATTCAAATATCATACCTGAATTTGTAAAAAATTATGAAAATATTGATTTTAATAAAGAACCAAATTATAGAGATGAAAATATTACTCAATATAATTTTGATCGTTTATTTAAAAATGTTCAAAAAATGAATCTTAAAAAAATTAATTTAAAAGATAAAGGTAATTATAATTTTTATACACAATCAACAACAGATCAAGAACTAAGAATGGATTTAGATATTATATCAAAATATGTAATAAATATATTAAATGAAGATAATTATTACGATTTTACAAAAACAAATTTTGGAGATGTTCAAATATGGATCGATAAAAAAGGTAATGAACAAATAAAATATGAATTATTTTTATGGGATAAAAAAAATTATTTTCAAATTAAATTATGGGTTGATGTTTTGAAAATAGTTAAAGGTCATGCTAAAAAGTATGGTATTAATAAAAGTCCATATATATTTCCAGATTTCAATATAGGATATCCATTTAAAGATCAATTAATACCATTACCAACTGATACAATTGTAACAGGTCGTTTTGATACAAGTCTTGATAGTATTAAAGAAAATATACCAAGTAAAATTAAAGATTTATATATAAATAATATTGAAATACAAAATTCAACACTTGTTGTAAATTATCATAAAGATAAATATCCATTTAATAAATTAACAGTTGATGAAAATGGATTTTCAGGTATAACTGATCAAAGTTTAGAATATTCTGTATTGAAAACAAATGCTAAACATAATCCTTATTTTAATAAAGGTAGAAAATATAATGAATGGATTACTTTAGATAGTGAATTGAAATTTATGCCTCAATATCCTAATGTAGCACCACCGCAAAAATGGGATAATCAAGGTATTTATTATTATGATAATGAAACTAAAAATACTGATGTAAATGAAGATAATGATACTAGTACAGATAATATTAAATATACAAAACTAAATAATAATTATAACAATAAATATTGTGATATATATCATGCAGGAACTAGATGGAGCGAACAACAAGAACCATTACAAGGACAATTTTGGGTATCTAATTATCAATTACCTAAATGTGGTACAAATGAATGGTTATTCAGTAATTTATTACCAGTTGGTGGTATGGGTGGAAATACATTTTTTGGTGGTGGTAAGCGTTAATAATATTTTTATTTCCATGTACCATAATGATTATGTAATGCATATTTACCAAAATGTTGTGAATAATTATAATGTAATATATGTATTTTATCTTTTAAAGGATAATTATAATAAACAAATGTAACAAAATCTGGTCCAGTTGTTGAATATACATATTGATATTTTAAATCATTATTAGTAGTATCCTTAATCTTTTCATATAATGTAATATAATTATCAATATTTTCATGTATAGTATCAATTAATAATTTAATAAATTGATTATTTTTTCTTGCACCAAATGCATATTGGCCTAATAAAAATCTAAGATTATTATTGCAAAATTTATTAAATCTAATTTTCTTACATCTATTATTAGATATATTTTCATCTACAGGAAATACACATTCATATTTCAATAAATCATCTAGTGGATAATATCCTAACATATCCAAATCAAAATAAAATCCACCATAATGATATATAGCAATATATCTAAAATAATCAATTTTCTGTATAAAAACTGGTAATCTTTTATAACTTTGATAATATGTATCATTATAATTTGTTTTTAAAAAATTCTCTATTTGTTCATCATTAAAAAACATTAATTTAAAATCACTATTGTATTTTCTCATAGTATATATTTCATTTTTATATTTTAAAGGTATTATATTATTTTTCCATGTTTGAATAATTATTTTTGGTATAGTTTCATTATTATTATCAAAATATTCTAATTCTAAATTATTTATATTATTTATATTATATTTATTTAATTTTATTATTAATTGTATTAATATTATTATAATAATTATTGAAAAAATATATAATTTGATATTATTTATCTTCATATTTATTTTTATTGTTATATTATAGTATAATATAATAATATTTATATCATTAAAAATAATTTCATTAATCACTAAAAAATGATATATTCATATCAATACTAAATTCCATATCATCATAATCTATATTATTTGTACTATTATTTGTATTATTATTACCAATATCAGTTATATCAATATAATCATTAATTTTCTTTTGTTTCTTTTTACATTGTTTAACTACTTCCAGTTTATTTTGATCAGGTTTATTTTCAAATAATAATCTATTATGTACCATTTTTTCTAATAATAAATATCCATTTGTTATATCATCTTTTAATTGATATAAACCAGCATTTCTATAAAATAAAATATTATCCCAATATGCCTTTAAGATTGGTAATGCATTATTAAACCATTCTTGATTTCTATATATTGGAATACATGATACTTCTTCTAAATTCCAATAATAAAATGTAAAAAATGTAATGTTTTCTGTTTCATTTTCTTTAATTACATTAATTTTCCATTCATCCAACTCATTCCCACATATTGATATTTTTGAATATATATACATATATTTCTTTTCAATTTTATTGTAAAATTCACATATTACACCTTTTTCATTGCCTAATTTATTCAATAAAAAATTACCATTATAATTATCATTTAAATATTCTGTTTCATCAGTATATTCTTTTAAACAACATTCAATAAAATCACATCTGTCTAAATCACATACTTCCAATTGCCCTTGTACTTGACACCAATATTCATATTTAGGAATACCTGTAATCTTTCTAGTATATGGACATTTAATTTCAACCATTATACCATCAGGAGTTATTCCATCAGGTGATGCACCCAGAAAATCATAATTAGGGTGTCTTAAACAACCAAATTCCAATACTTCCACATTATTTCTATTTTGATATATTAAATTAGCAACTTCTTCATATTTATTACCCCAATCAATTGCTGCACCTCCTACAAATCTGTCTTCACCACATTTCTTTAACATTACATCAGTCTTTGCATCCAATATTTTACCCCAATCACTTGCAGTTAATAATCCGTTTCTCATTTCATACCATTCCTTACTTTTCTGTACTGGTTGAAATATATTGTGTAAATTATTAACATGTTTCCTAAAATAATCCAATTTTAAATCATTTATCTTTGGTAAATCTTTATCATAATTAAATACAAGCATTTTACTTATTCACTTATTTTATATATAGATATTTATATAAAGTTTATTTTATATTGATATTTTTATATAAAATTTATTTATATTTATATTTATTTTTATATCAAATTATTTATATAAAGTTTATTTATATAAATAATATAATGAATAATATAATGAATAAACTATATATTTATGAATATTTATTATATATTAAATTAATATTTAGAAAATATGGTGTAGATTTAGATAATTTATTTTATAAAAATATAATAGAATATTTATATGTAAAATATACCATAAAAACTGAACCAACATACTTTTATTATAATTTATTTCATTATCATGATAATCAAATTACAACAATTGATTTTATAAAACATTTTAATATAACCAATACATTTGAAAACTTATTATATAAATATATGAAAATAAATAAAGATGATGTAGTAAATATTTATTATATATCATATGGTGATATAAATAAAACATTTATAATAAATATTTATTTTACAGAAAATCCAAACAGCATTTTTACTAAAAATATAAAAATAATATATGATATACCAATAATTTATATTAATAAATTGTTAAATTTAAAATCATTTGTTGAGTTTAATGATTATATATATAATGATGAAAATAACAATATAGTATATTTTATTGATTATATTTTATTACCAAATATCGTAAAATATATTTATTACAAGTTATTTAAAATAATATTTGGTAAAATAAATTTTATCCAATAGCAACCCAATCAAATGGTTCTAAACCAGACTTTTCAATTTTAGGAAATGACAATTCACCAGTTGATACAGAGGAAATCATATTTTTAGAATAATCAAAACTATTAACAGTAACATTAAATATTTGAACACTATAAATATTATTAGATACATTTGAATTTGTAACTATTTGAGTAAATATTTTAGGTGTTTTTTGAAAAGGTATTTTAAATTTTATTGTACCAGTTGGTTGAATACCACTTCTACCATATTCAAATGAATATCCATGAAAAATTGATAAATTAGTATTATTTGTTTCTGCATTATCAAATCTTTCATTTATTTTAGATCCAAATAATAAAAATAACAGTAAAAATGCTATTATAAATATTATTGAACCAACCAATAATACAACATATAATATATTAGTTTTTTTTGCTTTATTATTATTTGAAATATTTAAATTTGACTTTTTATATATATTTGTAAATATAAATATAAATAATGATATTACTGCTATTACACCAATTAGAATAACTGTTATTATTAAATAATAACTATTAAAACCACTATTAATTTTATCAATTGTTTTAGTCATTATATAATAATATAATATAATTATATATCATATAATTATATTTATACAAGTTATTTATACAAGTTATTTATACAAGATATTTTATAAAAGTTATTTATACAAGATATTTTATAAAAGTTATTTATACAAGTTATTTATACAAGTTATTTATACAAGTTATTTATACAAGTTATTTATACAAG
>JACCED010330296.1_pt1 | contig 60247 bp, 66 predicted proteins | sample 7455021 | NCBI WGS metagenome assembly JACCED01 (sample SAMN15323456, study PRJNA562643) | freshwater metagenome | isolation source: river surface water | place: USA:Blue River Watershed | collected 2017-08-19 | reverse complement strand
TTTTGTTATTGTTTTTTGTTATTGTTTTTTGTTATTGTTTTTTGTTATTGTTTTTTGTTATTGTTTTTTGTTATTGTTTTTTGTTATTGTTTTTTGTTATTGTAAATTCGTAAAAATTAAAATATATAAATATTGATATGTAAATATGAAAGAAACTATTTTTTATTTAGAAGGACGTGGTGGAAGATGGATATATCACTTTTTCTTATACAATTTAAGTGGGTTATATTATATAATAAATGAAATATATAATTATAGAGGTTCATCTGGCACAAGTGTTTTATTACATGACGCGAGTAAAATTGTTGAAAAACCAAGTATTAAAGAATTAACTTTTCCAATTAAAATTCATATGAAAGATATAGTACCATTCCAGAAGGAAACATTTGATATTATAAAAGATAAAGTTGAATTAATCGAAGATTTATCATGTATTAATTATGATTATGAAATTGTTAGTATTTACGGAGATACGTGTGAAAAATCTATCGGAGATAATAGAACTGTAACTATTCCTTTTTTAAGAAACTTATTTTTAGAAAGATGTCATTATCATTTAATAAAAGGAAAAAGAATATATGTTACAAGAAAAAATAGCGAGCCGCAACATTATGGAACATTAAAAAGACATATTCTTAATGAAGAAGAATTAATTAAATTGTTAAACAAATATAATATCGAATATATTCAATTAGAGGAATATTCAATGTTGGATAAAATAAAACTTTTTATGGAAAGTGAATTAATTATATCACCGCATAGTGGTTGTTTAACTTTATTAATGTTTTCAAATATAAATTCAACAGTTATTGAAATATTAAATAAGGGAACTGATGGTTTTTCGCATGTTCATCATATAGATACATGTAATATTTTAGGATTAAACTATAAAAGATATTCAAATATTAATGAAGATCAAAATGGAAATTTTGTTTTAAATATGGATGAATTTGAAAAATATTTAATTGAGTTATTATAAATAATATGAAAATCGCATTATTCATTTCTGGTTATTTAAGAGGAATTTATGAAAATATAGAAAATATTAAAAAAAATATTATTCAAAATAATGAATGTGATGTGTATATTCATATTACAAATGATGATAAAAGTGATAAATATTTAAATAATAAAACGAATATAGAATTTATAAATGAAAATCTTAATCCAAAAATATTAATTATTACAAATAATTTGCATTTTTCAGATAATATCAATATTAATAATATATTAAATCAAAATTATAAATTTTACTGGTTAAATGAAGAGAGAAAAAAAATATGTGAAATCGAAAATATTAATTATGATATTGTCATTAAAATACGACCTGATTTAAATATAAAAGACAAGTTAAATTATAATTTTGATTTTGAATATATATATATACCAAATGATAGCAAGATCGATAAAAGTAAATTAAAGAATAATACTGATAATTTTATATGCGATATATTGGCATATGGAAGTTGTGAAAAAATGAATAAATATTTTGATTATTATTTACATATAAATGATTTAACTAAAAAATATGGAAATATTAATGAAACACTCTTATATGAGTATTTGAACATTAATAATATAAAATATATTTTAATAGATATTAATTATTATGTGGTTTTGTCTTTATGTAATACAATTGCGATAACAGGTGATTCTGGAACAGGTAAAACCACGATTTCAAATATATTAAAAGAATTATTTAACAATAGTTTTGTATTGGAATGCGATAGATATCATAAATGGGAAAGAAATGACTATAACTGGAAAAAATATACACATTTAAATCCAGACGCAAATTATATTACAAAAATGTCTTGTGATGTATTTGATTTAAAAATTGGAAATAATATTTATCAGGTAGATTATAATCATGAGACTGGTAAGTTTACAGATACAGAATTAATTGAAAGTAGCGATAATATAATTGTATGTGGATTACATTGTTTATATTTGCCTGAAAATATTATAAATCTAAAAATTTATATGGATACAGATGAGAATGTAAGAATTCCTTGGAAAATAAAAAGAGATATTCAAAAACGCGGATATACAATTGAAAAAATAATAGAACAAATAAATTCAAGAAAAAATGATTTTCAAAAATATATATTACCTCAAAAAGAAAAGGCGGATATGATTATAAATTTTTATACAGATAAAATGTTTGATTCAAAAAATTATAATGTTGAAGAAAGCTTGAATATTTTCTTAAAAGTTGGTATTAAAAACAATATTGATATAAATAAAATAATTAATAATCTGAATATTAAAAATGTTGAAAATACAAAAGGTTTTTTTTATTTTTATTTTGATAAATGTAATGATTTTGATGAATATAAAAATATTATAAAAACATTATTAATTAACATGTTCAAATGATAATCATATAATAATTTAAATTATTAAAAATCACAAAATAAATAATAAAGATAAATTTATTATTTATACAAATACAAATGTTTTATAAAGGAATTATATTTGATTTGGATGATACTTTGTATGATTATAAAAAGTGTAATGAATACGCAATAGAAAAAGTTATAAATTATATTATAAATCATAATGATAAATATAAAAATTATCAATACATTCTAGATGTTTATAATAAAATATCTATTCATTTGAAAGACGAATTAAAAAATACGGCGTCCTCGCATAATAAAAGTATATATTTTAAACAGTTAATTGAAGAATTAAAATTAAATTATTCTTATTTTCAAACATTAAACAATTTATATTGGACAAATTTTTATAATAGTATGGTTTGTTTTGAAGGTGTGAAAGATTTTATTATATGGAACAAAATAAATGGAATTAAAATTGGAATATTAACAGATTATGAAACCGAATATCAAATAATGAAACTAGAAAAAGTAGAATTATTAAATTACGTTGATTATATAGTTACTAGTGAAGAAGTTGGTATTGAAAAACCAAGTGTTAATATGTTTTACACTATATTGAAAAAAATGAATTTACAAGCAGAAGATGTCATCATGATTGGAGACAATTATGAGAAAGATATAATGGGAGCATTAAATGTTGGAATAAAAAGTTATTGGTTCAATAAAGATAATGCGGAATGTAACAATTTTAAAGAATTACATTCAAAATTTACTATAATATACAATCATTTGAAAGATTTGATGTGTATTTCAAAATATTGCGGCGAAAGATTTGATTTAGTTCAAGCAGGTGGAGGAAATACATCTGTGAAAGTTGATGATTTTATGTTTATAAAAGCTTCCGGTTATAATTTAACAAATATGGATATGTTTCATGGTTATGTTACAATTAATAATAAATTATTATTACATGATATTCATGGGAATTCGACAAAAGATGTCACAAATTATAATTATATAGGAAATAAACGCGGATCAATTGAAACATTTATGCATTCTATTTTGAAAAAATACACAATACATTTACACCCCGTTCAAATAAATAGGGTTCTAGTAAGTGTAAAAGCAAAAGATATTATTAAACAAATATATCCGACTGGATTAATTATCGATTATTTAACACCTGGTATAAAAGTGTGTAATGAAATATTGAAAGTGTATAATAATGAAAATGTAATATTTTTACTGAATCATGGAATCATTATAACTTGTGACCATGTAAATGAAATATACGAAATTCTCAATGAGGTTTTGAATTCTTTTGAATCATACCAGAACATAAAATATGATAAATACAAATTTACAAATCAAATAAGTAAAACTATAAATTATACGTTTGGTATTAATAATATATCGTATTTATGTCAAGATGAAATAATATGTAAATATTTGAATAATAAATATGAATTGTTTAGAGAAAAATTAACTTTTCCAGATTGCTTGATATATTGTGGGGTTAAAATATTATTTGGATTAAATAATATTCAAGAATATAAAGAATTATATGAAGAATGTCCAAAAATTATAATTGAAAATTGCGATATTTATATAAATAGTCATTCCTTGACAAAATGTAAAGAAATAGAAGAAGTTTTTAAATCAAATCTACTTATTTTAGATAGCGAGTTTCAAAAAGTATATTTATCAAACGAAGAAATTTGTTTTTTAAATAATTGGGACGCGGAAAAATATAGAAAATTATTGTAATATATTTATTTTATAAAGCAACATATTTTAATCATTGATTTTGTAGTACTCTTTTAATATTATAATATTATAAAAATGTATTCGTTTATATAAATATAATAATATATATAAATATAATATAATATATATTATAATGGATTTAATTAATAAAATATATATCATTCACTACAATAAATTAGTTGATAGAAAAAAATATATAATCGATTATTTTAATAATAATAATATATTAAATTATGAATTTAGAAATTTATATCAGAGGGAGAATTTAACCAATGATTTACGAGATAATTATTTTAAATTAAATAATTTAACAGACGCACAAATTTGTATTACAATCGAACATATAGAAACGTATAAAGAAATTGTAAATAATGGAAGTTATGACAAATGGTATTTAATATTAGAAGATGACGCAATATTTTGTGAAAATTTTTTAGTATTATTTAATGAATATATGTCTAATATACCGTTGGATGCCGAATATTTGGATATTTGTGATTATTTTAAAATAGATTCTGAAAATATGTGGGAAAGAAAATATACAACTAGAACAAACTGCAGTTATTTGATTAATAAACGGGCATGTGAAAAAATTTTAAATACCATAATTCCCTTTGAAAAAGCCATCGACCATGAATTAAATAAACAAATGGATATTCATAATATTAAAACGTATTGGTCAAATATATCTTTAATTAAACACGGATCTTCATATAATTATTCATCAAGTTACACCCAATTTTAAATTAATATATTTATAAAATGATTTCCCAAGGACTATTGAGACCTTCATCTAACTTAATAACATCATCGAAATTCAGTTCTATTTGTTTATATTTACATTGTGCGTTCCAACCAGTATTAGATCCATCTGTATATGATACCAATAATTTGTCATCATATATTTTTTCAATCTCACCTACAATATTTCCGTCTATTGTTTTTACACGCATATATGTTTTAAAAATGCTTTTTTCAATGTGTGATGTATTCATATTATAGGAAACATCCACACATTCTAAACTATATTTAAACCGAGTATTTATATCTAAAAACCCAGGTGAAACAAGTGCCTCTAATTTGGTTGTTTTTGGTGAAAACAATACATTTGAAATACCACCTCCAATTGCTCCTACTACATGTGTAGCATTTGCGAAATATAAAATTTTTTCAATGGTTGTTAATTTTTCGGTAAAAACCTCAACAAATCCCTGTGAAAATAGTTTTTCAACTAATTCGTCTTCATTTACAAGTCGTCGTCTTGTAGTATAATTTGTTCCAATATTACTGAAATCATTATGTAACCAGGTTCTTCTAGAAATATAAATCTTTTTTGGAGTTTCTTTATCTAGTGTATATTTTTCTTTCACATTTTTAACAATGTTTTGATAAAAATCGTATATTTCTTTTATTGGAGGTAAGTTTGAATCAAAATCATGAGTATAAGATGTAGATACATATATTTCTTTGTATTCAGTATATTCATCAACAATCACAATATCGTCATTTAATATGTTTAAAAATTCTAAAAGTTCCAATACAAATGGATAAAATTCTTTTTTTTGTTCATTTGGAAACTGCATTAACAATTTTATATTTGGTATTTCTTTTTTTAATTTTAAAAATGATATCAAGTATGGTAAAGAATCGTATAAAAAATGAAAATAATTATCTGTATTATAAATGAAAAAAAAGAGGGGTTCCATAAAAATTTTTTTTACACAATTATTACTACATGTGAATTTCATATCATATTTTTCATAGATTGTTCCTGATTTTAATGACATTGTTCTCTCTAATACTGGTAAAACTAACCTATTTTCAGTGTTTAATAAAACATTTGGATAATATAAATTTAATCCACACGGATTACAATTTTGAAATCTATATACATCAATAATACGATTGTTTATATCCGTTGGAAATATATTTTCATATATATCATATTGATTAAAAAGTGTGATTTTATTTTCCATATTTTAATAAATAAAAAAAATTCTTTAATTCATATATTAGTTTAAATACTTTTTATAAAATAAATATAAATAATGTTTTATTGTTGCCATCGCATAAATACAGTAAAAGAATTAGAAAAAATACCGATAAATTATGGTATTGAAGTTGATTTACGTGATAATTTGAATGGTGAAATATATTTATCCCATGATCCTTATATAAACGGAGAATTATTTGACGATTTTTTAAAAAACTATCATCATTCATTTATCATATTAAACATCAAAAGTGAAAGAATTGAATACAAGGTATTAGAATTATTGAAAAAATATGACATTAGAGATTATTTTTTTTTAGATTCATCATTTCCCATGATAGTACGATTAAGTAATGAAGGAGAAAAAAATATAGCTATACGTTTTTCAGAGTATGAAGGATTAGACACTATTTTAAATATGAAAGGAAAGGTTAATTGGGTATGGGTTGATTGTTTTACGAAAAATCCTTTAACAAAAGACATATATATTAAATTAAAACAAGCAGGTTTTAAATTATGTTTTGTCTCTCCTGAATTACAAAATCAAAGTGAAAAAATGAAAGAATATAAAGATTATTTTGAAAAAGAAAATATAATTATGGATATGATTTGTACCAAATATTATAATATTGAAAAATGGGATAAAATGGAAAATGATAATGTTCAAATCATTATTCCCATGTCTGGATTGGGGCAGCGTTTTATTGATGCTGGATACAACGATCCTAAACCATTAATACAGGTTGACGGAAAACCAATTATTGAACATGTTGTTAATTTATTTCCAGGTGAAAAAAATGTTACATTCATTTGTAATGACAAACATTTACAAGAAACGAATATGAGAGAAATTTTGGAAAATATATGCCCCACTGGTAAAATATATGAGGTACCTGTAGAAGGAAGAGAAGGTCCGGTTCAGGCGGTTTCTTTAATATTCGATAATATAGACGATTCAAAAGAAGTCATTGTAAGTTATTGTGATTATGGTACGTATTGGGATTATCGCGAATTTTTAAAGGATACACGAAATCGTAGTGCGGATGGCGCTATAGCTTGTTACAAAGGATTTCACCCACATATGCTTGGAACTGATAATTATGCTTTTTTAAAAGAAACAGAAATTGGATCAAGATGGATGTCTGCGATTCAAGAAAAGCAACCATTCACAAATGATCGAATGAATGAATACGCATCAAATGGTACATATTATTTTAAATCCGGAGCAATTATGAAAAAATATTTTAAACTGTTAATGGAAAGAAAAATGAAAGTGAAAAATGAATATTATGTAAGTATGGTTTATAATTTATTAATCGAAGAAAATTTAAAAGTAAATATATTTGAAATAGAACATATGTTACAGTGGGGAACACCATATGATCTTGAAATTTACAATGATTGGTCAAAATATTTTAATAATATTTTATCGCATCAAACCAATTATGTTGATAAACATGATACTACATTAATTTTACCTATGGCTGGCGCTGGTAGTAGATTTTCAATGAAAGGTTATAAAGATCCGAAACCATTATTAAATGTATGTGGATCTCCCATGATTATTCAGGCAGTGAATTGCTTACCAGAAACATCTCATAAAGTATTTGTTTGTTTAGAAGAGCATTTAACAAAATATAATGTAAAGGACGTCTTAGAAGATAATTATAAAAACTGTAATGTTATTTCAATTCATGATATAACTCAAGGACAAGCATGTACTACAGAAATTGGTATAAATAAATCACAAATAGATTTAAATAAACCAATATTAATAAGTGCTTGTGACAATGGTGTATATTATAATAAAGATAAATATCAACAATTGTTGGATGATGAAAGTATAAATATAATTGTATGGAGTTTTGTTAACAATCCAACAAGTAAAAATAATCCGAATATGTACGCCTGGTTAGAAACCGATACAAATGACAATATTAAATCAGTTTCATGTAAAAAATTTAATTCACTAATTCATAATATTCAAACAAGTCATGTTATTATTGGGACAATGTTTTTCAGAAAAGCGAAATATTTTATTGATGGATTACAAAAAAATTATAATGAAAATATTAGAAGCAATGGTGAATTTTATGTAGATGATGTTATAAACCAAAACATTAAAGATGGATTAAATGTTAAGGTTTTTCAAGTAGAAAATTATATATGTTGGGGAACACCTGATGATTATGAAACATATTTATATTGGCAACGATTTTTTGATAAGTGTGAATGGCATAATTATAAAATAAAAAATGATACTACATACAAGATTTATGAATAGTTCATAATTATAAAATTGTTTTATTTAAAAATTTAATATATGTTTAAATAATTCCTTGAATATTTCACTATTTTTATTTTCATTTAATGAAATAAACGTAAAAGTCAAAAAATGTATTTCTTTTTCAGGGTAAATTTTTGTTTTTAATACGTCATTTTCAAAATATAATTTACTTAATCCGTCAATATTACAACTGTAACGCTTATCATTATCATCACTCCATACAGCTAATCCATTCATACTATTTATTTGATAATTTAGTCCTAATACATTTATTTTTTCTTCATTTAATTGTCCATTTAATTTAGCATATAAATAATATGTAGCTAGTCCTTGAAAATCATATGCGATTTTTAAATTTTGTTTATTTAATTCATCTAATGTTTCAACTAATGAATTATATATTTGTATATTTAATTTCCAAAGAGACCCCTGAATACTTCTTGATGATTCGTTAAGATAAAAATGATCATGAACTATAGCTGTTTGTTGTCCCTTTATATTTCCGCCTACTTCTGTAAAAAAATTATCTACATTTTCTAAATAAGATATATCACTCATAACAAGTGTATCTAAATCTATCCATATATAATTTTCATTATATTCATCATACAAATCTTTATATATATTCATTTTATTAAAACTTAAATTAAACCATCTATCAAATGGTGTATCTCCTTCAGAATATTTAATAGTTTTATTATCATAATAATTTCTTATTATTAAGTTTTTATTATTTATGTCAATGTCAAAATTAGTATAAATTATAATTTCATAATTTTTTACATAATAATCTAACGATGATAATAACATTTTTAGTCCAAAACATAAATCTTCTTTGGGTATTTTATCTATAAAACAACAAAACGAAAAGAATTTCAACATATATTATGTATGTTTTTATGATATGTTTTTATATTATTTATATTATTATGTAATATTATCTAATATTATAAATCCTCATTAAAATAAACCTTTCTAAATTGCTGCATATATTCATCTTTTAATATGTGGTGTTTAAAATAATCCGCAGTATGTTTATCTTCCAACATGTGAACAATAAAATAAATAGCGTAAATTCCGCATTCGGTGTCTCCATATTGATGTTCCACTGGATAATTTTGGTCAAATTTAAAATCTATTTTTTGTCCGACGGGTAGTGCCATTCCTTGTTTTTTCACGGTATTTACAAATTTCTTGATTTGTCTTGGGATCGCATCGCCTGCGCTATCGAAATAAAATATTTGCGCCTTTTTAATATTTATAAACATCGAGACCCAATGTGATCCCCCCTTGTAATGCGGGTCTAGATTAAAAATAATACCTATTTTGAAACGCCCCTTTTTGATTTCGTCCTCCAAATTGAAATGGCACAATTCTTCCCACACACATTCACCGTATAATTCGTGGGTGTCGTAATCTATCGGCGATGGTCCAATAAAATCAAAACATTTATATGCTTTTTCGTATTGTTTCATGACATTCATGATTTCCACACTGGATAGCCATTCATTTGGGTTCAACTTCCATTCCTTGGGTGATTCCGGCGCAAAAGACTCGGTTTCTAAATCTCGCGCCACTTTTGTATCCACGAATTTTTGTTCTAGCCAACACGATTCTTTGTTACAGGTGTTTTTCAGGTAATTATTCAACTCATTCCATATTTGTTTGGTGTCGTTGGTTTTGATTAATGCGTCGGGGTGCCGAGCATTCCATAGTTCTTTTAATTTATAGAGTGCTTCGTCGTCATAACATGTATAATCTTTTTGTTCTTTATTGCCCTTTGGAGCGCATTTTACCTTCATTTGTTGTTTTTCTAAAACAGGACCTACTCTTTTTTGATGTGTTTTCTGTGTTTTATTTTTGATTTCTCCTTTTTTATTTTTCGCATCTTTTCTATCTCTTCTCTCCTTTCTTCCCTTTCCAGTTTTTCTATATTTATTATTTTTTTTCGTCTTCATATTTATTGGTGATATTATTCTTTTTACGAATTCCTTTATTTTTCAAATTGGGATCTTTTAAATTAATCTCTTTCTCCCTTGGTAAAATCATCGGTTTTTTCAGTTTTGTAGTTGTCCGTTTCACCAATTTTTCAAGAGCATTTGGTTCTTGGATTTTTATTGTTTTAAACATTAATTGGTCTGCTTCTTGTGAATTACTTATATCATCCGTGTTTAGTTCTGCCGGGAAATGATCACCTTCAGGGAGATCTTGGTAATCTTGTTGTAGTATATCGCTTTTATCCAACACTTTGAAATACTCGATACACGCCTTAATATAGGATTCAAAGGAAAAAACAATGTCAGGAAACATTTTGTCAGTAGTCTGATTATTCAGTAATTGTTTTGTTAAATCATATATACGTTTCTTGTAGAATTTACGATCACTATTGTTTATTTTTTTAGATGTCATCGGTTTCTTCATATGTAAAGAATACTGATCTTTATTCATTAAACATTCTAGGGTAAGTTGATCTACATAATTAAAATCGTTAACATTTTTCACATTATTTTGCGGAGATTGCTCTGTCGTCATTTATAATATATAATATATAGCTTATTAAATATATTATATATAGAATCGGTATTATTTAGTATTTGTGGTAGGCTTACTATTCGGTGTCGGCTTGCTATTGGGTGGTTTTACATCTTTTTGTGGTGTTTTTTGTTCAATCAAATCATTTACACAATTATACACATCTTTGTTCGCATAGAAGTCACCCACGGTCTTTAACTGTTGTCTAGTGGCATTTTGAAAAATACCAAACCCTATATTTTCAGGATTCGGATTGAAATCGCTAAATTGTTCGTCTTTGAATAAATAAGGAAATGGTTGTGCGCTTTCATTGTTTGGTTTAAATCCGAATTTATATAAATCACTCTCGCTACTTGGGACATATACTGCTTGACTGCATTTCTGTAGGGCAAAAATCCGGTTTTGTAAGTCAGACTCTACATTGACATTTGACGCATAACCAGACCATGGCGCAGTGGCATTACCAGGATTAAATACTTTTTCAGTGTTATAAATAGGTAATTGTTCCATTGGGACATGAATAGGAGCGCGAGGATCAACAATCGGCATCAGGGAATATTTAGTCATGACAGGTCTTACACTCAAATATGGTTGTAATAATTGAGATGGAATATTTCTTTCATATATTCTTAAATTCGCTGAATCTACTCTTTGCGAAGAAGATACTTCACCATAATTTAATTGACTCATTATATATTTGTTATATATAATATTTTACTATTTTACAATAAAATAAATGTATTTTAGTAATATTATTATAGACACATATATTAGTGAATAATGGATCCTAAAAAAAAGGCAAAACATACTTATGATTACATAGTACAGACACCTCCTCCACATCCTCCACCTCCTCCACCTCCTCCAACTACTACAATGACAAATTCTACACCAGCACTACAGTGTGATATAGAACAAAATCAAGAAGAAGAAAAAGAAGAAAAGGATAATGTTGAAGAGCCTGACTTGAATGAAGAATATGATGATGTTTCACATGATCAGGATTTACAATTAAAATTAAATAATCGAATACATTATTTAGATGTTAAAAATACAATAATCCAAACCCCACTGGCTAACACTACTACAATACATGATGTATTGTTTGCGTTGTTTCAAAGTTTAAACTCTAATAATGATAATGATATTGTAAAATTTTCTTGGGAAAAACCATTTGTCAATGATATTGTTCATGGAAGTGTTCCCGGTTATATAAAAACATTAGTCATAGATTCCCCAGATAAAAATTTAAATACTAGAAATAATTATTACAAGGAAGCATTACGAGATGATTCTGAAGTATATTATCTTATAAAATACAAAAATAATGAAAAAAGGGAAGATATAAAAACACAACTCGAGAAGGATCTTGCGTCTATAATAGAATTTTATTTTCAAAATTATTTTAAAAAAATAGGTATTCAAATACCAGATAATATGATTGTTGTTGAAAAAATAAAACACGGAAATGATTTTAAAACAAAACACGAAAATATATTGTTTGAAAATTATACAACTTATAATATTCATATTTCAAATGGAACTATCAAAGATATGATTATTCCAGACGATTTAGATGCTAAAATAGTAGGTTTTTTAAATCATATAAAATCAAATGATAATTTGGTTTTGTTTAGTTTTGTTACTTGTGAAACAGATCAAGAATTATATAATACAACAATTAAACCAACTTTTATTAGTGAGTTTCCGAGTGAATCAAACCAATTAACTAATTTATTATTTAATAGTAATGCCCTAGCAACATTTCTTCCTTTACAAAAATTTTTACCTCGAAATATATTACCCATTTTGATTGCGCGAGAGAATGCCTTAAAATATACCTTTGAAAATCAACAAGTATTAATACAGCGGGGTATTCCAACTAACGGCGATATTAAAAACAAGACTTTACAACATTCTATGGTTTATTTGTTTTTTGTCGTGAAAGATAATATCTACAAATATTATTCAGATACTCTTGGAAATCCTTCTTTGAATTTGAGTGATTATAAAAAATGTGAATACAAAAACAATATGAAAATAATTAAAGAACGAGGTTTTGAAATGATAAAATGGGGAGCAAAAGTGTCAGATGCGAACATTCGGGTTATTTCAAATAATGAACAAAATAATACACAACCATATAATAAAACCTCGGTTGAAAATGAAGATAATATAAAAAAATGTCCTCGCGGGTTTGATAATATAGTGGAACAAGTTAATACAATGGAAGAAGATGGTGATTCTAGAATAGAATCCCCCCCGACTTGTCCAGTAACTCGCACATCGGTTAATGGATTAAATTTTCCTATAGATAAATCATTACTACTACCCGCTTCAGAAGCAGATTCGATAGATTCGTCTGGAAGCAATTATAAATTCAAAGACTGTTTTGATATTTTTAACGATCATGTTTTGTCAATCAATCCAGATTTGAATTATTTTGAAAAAACGATTGGTAAATTACCAAGTTTGCGCCAGTTAGGACGATTATTATCGACTATTTTTTGTTTGTATTTAGTTTTATATGATAAAGGTTATGTTTCCATTACAGGCGGTGATTTATTTAGATATTTATTGTATGACATTATTAAAACAAGTGCGGATTTTGATTTTGGAATTTTTATTAATGATGATGTAGATAAAAATGAAATTATAAAAAAATTAATAGAATCGGTTTTCGTGTTGAATACTTTTTTATACGATAGTTATTATTTTTACGATTTGAAATATCAGTTTGAATTTGATATGTTTTATTTACCACCTAGCGAAACCCCAATGGAGCCACTAAAACAATTTTATATTCAAATTACATGTAGAGACAGACATTCGAATAGATATTATAACCCATTTACAATGCGAACAATAAATAATCCATTGAAATTTCCTGTATCCATGGTTTCAGCCGATGTAGTGTTACAAGAAGAAATCAGTGATGATCCAATACCAGCTTCTGGTTTATCGGAATTTTCAAATATTGGTAAATATATTATTTCGTGGTTAGATTGTGTTGTGAAAACATTTGATAAAATTGATCCTGGATTATATAGTGTTGTACCAGATACAAATAAAAGAAGATTAATACCAGACTTGTTAGAAGTTAGATATTTAAAAGATCCGGAAACGGGAGCACCAATAAAAACATCGACTGAGGGGTTTTATTATACATTGAAACCAAGTATTGAAACGGGCATGGGTCAAACACCTATAAGTGAAATTATAAATGAGACGAATCAAAAATTAGGAAATGACACACCATTACAAAGATATTATGACACTATGGTCAATGGTTTATTTCATTTGAATGAATTACACCCAAATGATGCTTTATTTAAAATTTTACTTACACCAATGTTTAATCCAGATGGAATGTATCGATTTGTATATGAAGTTACTCAACCACCCTATTTGGAAGGTCGTATTGTTGCCGGTAAAAATGACAAAGATCAAGTAAGACTCGCAAATATTTCAAATAGATTAAATTGTAAAATTGCCGATTTATCAAATGATGTCGAGGTCATTAATTTGGATGGTGTTTATGAAAATAATATTGATTTAAATGATGAAGCACATGAAGAAGATAATGTTGAAATGGTGAGTGAGAATCAATCAGATAATTCTAGTATAACATCTGGTAATGAAAATCATGGCAATCATTCGGGTGCCATATTTAGTACATTACGAGATATTTTGGAAATAATGATATTTAAAAATGATAATCAAAATACAGAAATTTTATCTCAAAAAATAAATGAATTATCTGATTTTGTTTTCAATCAAAAAAGCTTAGAAAAAAATGATGAAGATGCGGCATTTGTAGAAAAAGCAGAAGATTCTGATTTAGAATCAACCCAATCAACTCAAATTACTGAAATAACCACACCTAGTATGTTAGAACAAAATTTACAAGAAAATCCAATTGTGGAATTTCAAGGTCTGCCATATTTAAATTTGGTGAATACAAAAAACAGAAGTCAACAAAAATATGATCCGGATAATATAACAAATACATTAGACGAATTTATTATTCGTAATGTTGATAAAATATATGATGAAACCGTGAATGATAATAATGGACGATCAAAAACATCATATATCATTACAAAATTAAAACCTCCTGTCATGGAAGAGTCAGATGATGAAGTGCCTGATTTAGAACCTATACCTGAAAATTCAGGTGGAAAACGCAGTCCTGGAGAAAAACGCACCCTAAAAAGAAGGCGCGACAAAAAGAAAACCAGGAAAACTAGTAGTAACAAAAAGAATAAAAGCAAAAAACGCGCTACGCGTATCAATAAAAAACGCAGGATACCAAAAACTCGTAAAAATGTGTAAAATATAGTCGTCTCGTGTAAAATTATTTTATAAATATAATATAATAATATGTCAAAAAACGGATTATTATATTATATTCAAGATCACGCATTCAATATATTTCTTATACTTTCATGGATTTCAATCATTACACTTTCACTCGGGTTCACAATTATAAACCCCGAATACATTTCAACGATGAGTTATTATATTAAAATATACATTTGTTTGTATCTAATGTACAGATTTAACGCATTTAATAAAGTGAAATTCACCGAATTAGATAGAAAAATCGTATTTACTGCTGCTGTTTTTATATTCACCACAACAGCATTGAATAAATTTTTACTAGATAATTTATCAACCGTTGAAAATGATTTAAAAAAGTGGTTAGGGTTGGATTCAATCATCGGTTAGGGTCAAATCTAGATTTCTCTCTTTCACCCCTTTTTTAAAGTCCGATTTCTAACATTTTTATTTGTTTTTCTACTTTTAACAAGAGGTTTAGGAATTGATATCCCACTGTTTTTTCGAATCGTCTCTAGTTGCTTAGAATGAAAGAAATTTTGTAAATAAAGCATCGTTTGTTTGGTAATGATTTTATCAATGTCTTGTTCTTCTTTTGTTTTGGGGACATAGCTATAAGTATTAAAAATTTGACTCATGTAATCATTGAAATCTTGAATATTGATCGATAACTTTTTACATACATCGCTATCTGAAAATCTTTTTATTATTTCATCAAACGGCAAATCATATTTGTAAGCTTTTAGTTTGATGTAATATACATTCTCATAGTTCATCTTGGGGTGAAACAGATCATCCAAAAAACATATTTGCGTATTTTCGGGGAGTTTCGTACATTTAATAAAATCCTTCACAGTTTTTTCGTAGGTTGTGCGACACATTTCTATTTGTTTTCCATTGACTTTGAACGCACAAATGACATGATTAAATAACTTGTAGTTGATCTTTTCATCAAAGAAATCTTTAATATGGTGAATCCATTCTTTTGGACCCGTATTGTTGGTATAAATCATCACCCCTTGGCATTTATTGATTTCTACTTTGTGTTTCAAGTATTTCAAAACGGATGAAATATTGGGACGAATATATTCCGGATATAAACCTAATATTTTATTGAAATTTTCATCAAGTTGTTTTAGTTTTGTTGTGTTGTTTTGTTTGTTAAAATAGACTTTTAGATTTTCCCAAAAATAAGAAAATTGTATAAAATATCCAAGGGTTTCATCCATATCAAAAACGACGACTTTACCTGGATTTTCTAGTGTTGTCATATTTACCTAATATAAATATATATTTTAAATTTTAGAAACAAACAAATTCGGAAAATCAAAAATCAAAAAATTCCCAATAGGAAAAAATAAAATAAAATACTATAATAAAACAAGTAATTTATGTCTTTCAAAATAACTAAAAATGATTATATTAAAATTTTGCAATATTATAATTTATCGGTCCCAAAAAAACTGTCAGATATTAAGAAAAGCGCGGAAAAAATATTGTCCGAAAAACTTTGTAAATGTATTAAGAAAGTCAGTCCAACAAATGAGCCATTGGCAATCGGGGTTTGTTCCAAAAATATATTTGGTCGCAAAGGATTAACGCGTGGAAAATTTACTTGTAAAAATAAAAAAAGTGTCATGTTTAAAAAATCGCGAAAGAATTTAACCATCAAAAACAAGAAAGCATAAAAATGAAAAAATAAAAACAAAAACACATAAAAACAAAATTATATTATAATATATTTTGTATAATATAATGACGACAAAAGCAATTGCGGTTTTTACCGGTAAAATAAAAGGAACCGTTAAATTTTTTGAATTTGAAGAAGATGGTAAATCGTGTGTGGCAATAGACATTAATTTATCTGGATTAAAGAAAAACGCGTTACACGGTTTTCACGTTCATGAATGCGGGGACTTATCAAACAAATGTGAAAGTATGTGCGCACATTATAACCCGTATAAAAAAAACCATGGTTGTCCTGGTATGAAGGAGCGACATGTAGGTGATTTAGGAAATCTAGTAACGGATTCCAAAGGTTGTGCGAAATATATTATGGTGGATCATATGATTAAATTAAATGGAGTCAAAGGAAATATAATTGGGAGAGGGCTCATTATACACGCTGACCCGGATGATTGCGGAATGGGAGGACATGAAACATCTTTAACAACTGGAAATTCGGGGAAACGCATTGCGTGCGCAGTGATTGGCATTGCGTCGCCTTCTTGTGTCATGGATAATAACTCATCATTCATGAAATTTGATTATACAAATATCGAATAAACAACTAAATAAAGAAGTGAATACAGAAAGAAATAAAAATATTTTTGTATTTCTATCTTACATGGAGGATTTGGAGAAAGAGTTTCAAACATGTGTTTTTCGTATCAAATCAAGAGATACAATGCCTTCAGATGAGGATTTACTTATACTTTATGGTTTGTATAAACAAGCAACTCAAGGAGATTGTAATATACCACAACCATGGAGGGTTCAAGTGGAACCTCGGGCAAGATGGGACGCTTGGTTTAAAAATTGTGGGATGTATAGAGAAACCGCCATGAAAAAATATATAGAAAAAGTCAATGAACTTGTAGGTGGTGAATAAATATTACTAAAAATATATATAAAAATTTTGTATTCTTATATATATATTCTTACATATTATGTCAGCATCATCATATTCCGATATTGTCATTGTCGGTGGAGGTATTGCTGGTCTTTATAGTGCGTTAAATATACAAAAAATATCGCCCCAAACAAGCATCACCATTCTTGAACGATACAAAAAAAGATGGTTTGGTGGTCGCCTCGGGACTGAAATATTTCAAGGAGTACCCGTCGTAAATGGAGCGGGAGTCGGTCGTAAAGAAAAGGACAAATTGTTGATTAAATTAATGGATGAGTTGAAAGTGCCATATACGGAATTCAAAACGGGGGCGCATTATTCAAAAGCAATCGGTTTTCCTTGTAATATCAAAAAAACGATGGAATATTTAAGAAAAGAATACAAGGAAAAGGGATCACCTCGAGTGACCTTCAAGGAATTCGCGGGGGGTGTTTTGGGGAAAGAAGGTTACACCCAATTTGTCACCTGTTCCGGATACAGTGATTATGAAAACGAAGACGCGGGTGATACATTATATCATTACGGTTTTGACGATAATTATGCGATTTGGACAGCACTTCATATTCCATGGAAATTATTGGTAGATACACTTGCCGAGAGGGTATTGAAGAACAAAAACGCGCGATTGGTTTTGTCTAGTGAGGTCGTTAAGATCGTGCGTTTCAATCACGGTTTCAACGTAAATACAGAAAATGGGAAAATATATAATTGTGGTAAGGTCATTGTTGCGACAACTATCAATAGCATTCGAGAAATTGTTCCTGGCGCGGACAAGGGGACCAGTGTTTATCAACAAATTCACGCACAACCTTTTTTGCGATTGTATGGACGATTTTCCAAGGATTCGTTGTATCTGCTAGATACGGTAATCAAAGGATACACGGTTGTTCCGGGTCCTCTTTACAAAATCATACCAATGGATCGTGAAAAGGGCATATATATGATTGCCTATTGTGATAATCAAGGAGCGCTGTTTTTGAAAAATCATTTGGAAAATACTGCGGAAAATCGCGAATTTTTTAGCAGGCTGGTTGAAACGTCCCTTGGCTTATTACCCCATACGCTACATTTGATTGCTATCAAGGATTTTTATTGGAAATACGGGACACATTATTGCGAACCCCTAAAGGACGATTATAAGAATCGCGCCGAATTTTTAAGAGATGCTCAACACCCTATGGAAAATATGTTGGTTGTTGGTGAGGCGGTTTCGATCAATCAAGGATGGACCGAGGGTGCGCTAAATAGTGTCGTGAAGGCGGTGACTAAAAAATGGGTCAATACGCCTTAAACAAACATATAATAGGCATGATATCCCGCCGCGGAAATACCTAGCATCAACAAGATCTCAAACAAATAACGCGGTGTTGTTTTGCCATAGTTGCCAATTGCCAGTAAAACAGGAGCGACAATAAACATATGAATCAAATTGACCCACGGGTTTTTGCCTTGGGATACTTTAGAGTATGCGCGGTATGCGTGGTATAAAAAAATGATTATACCAAGGGCGAATAACAGGCGATACATGAATTCAGGAATAGATGTCCTTTGGGTGCCTACATATAGGAAAAGACCGCCGACAAACAAAATGTGGAATACATGGACGAAAAAGGGAGTCATATATTATAAAAATATTTTATTTGTATAATGTATGAATAATCAGTTACCACCAAATGTTTTTAATTTGAATCAACAACAAGCACAAAATGTTGTTAATGATGTGTTTGGTGATTTACCAGATGATATGCTACAACAAAATAATAACCAATACGAGGATGAAGATGAAAATGTTATGGAATTAGAAGAAGATAAAAAAGAGTTTGTTATAGGCGTTGATCAACTTAAAACAGGTGTAGTATATTATAAAGTGTTGGACAATGACACAAAACTTTACAAAAAACAAATAAAATATGTTGGAAATCCAGATGGAAAAGGTGTAATTTATAAGTTTGAAGATAATCTAGGTACTTATGATATTCCGAATACATCCCGAGATAGATTTATTCCTGCGTATTTAATGTTGGATGAAACAAATTCTCCCAATCGAATAAATAATAACGAAAGAAATTTTGCCGCAATACCCGGGATTGAACCAGATGAAACATCAGGTGAAGAAGATTCTAGTGATGATAGTGATTATGAAGGCGGAAAAAAGAATCGTCGCAACAAAAAACAAAAGAAATTCCATTTTACATCCACCCAGAAACATCAGCACGGCGGCAAAAAAACGATTCGCTATGTTACCATCAAAAACGGCAAAGGGCACAAAAAAGTATCTCATTATCGTGGCAATAAACTTATTCGCACTATAAAAAAAACCCTTAAAAAAACGGAGATGGAAATGATAAGGCTCGGCAAGTTCATTCCTGGATTATTCCGTGACTGCCAAGTAAGCCGAAAAAAAAGCACTACGCGTCACCGGAGGAAAAAAAATTGATTCTTCTTTTTATAAGTATTTTATTTCAACACACTTATAAAAACAACGTTACAAACAAAAACCGTTATAAAAAATAAAATATGTCATTCGTTGGTTGGATAAATAATGATAAACAAAATATTGTTCCTGAATGTTTGGCAATGAATCCAAACCCAAAATTAGTCGATTATTTAAAGCGCAATCCTGCGATGGTAGATTGGAAAGTGCTAAGCGCAAATCCGGTTGCGATTGATTTGTTTGTATATGATTACGGTATTACCGATTATCACCCATCCGGTTTGATTGATTGGCAACAAATATGTTTAAACCCTCACCCAGAGGCTATTCGTTTAATCAAAGAGCGACACCGAATGAATATGGAAAAATACAACAATGGTAAAAGAATAGACCCTTATTGTATATTACATTGGCAAAATTTGTCAAAAAATACAAATCCAGATGCAATTGCGTTTTTAAAGGAAAATCCAGTAAATCTTTGCTTTTATAGACAAAAACACGATTATGATCCACATGAAGATGACAATGATTATAACCCTGATGACAAAAAGAATTTATATGGTGATCAACCTTACCAACCAGATGATATGTTTCAAGAAGATTCTCCAGAGGAATACTTTTGGCACGAAATGTGTGAAAATCCGGCGGCGACTGATTTTGTAAAAGAAAACAATGAAATCATTCTTGCGCATTTGACCAAGAATACAAGTGACGCCGCGTTGGAAATCATTAAAGAAGATATCAAATATATTAATGACCCTTATTCGTTGTCTTGGTTATCCGAAAATGCGAATCCAAAAGCGGTTGAATTATTAGAGGAAAATCCTGACAAAATCGTATGGGCATCCTTGTGTAAAAATCCAAATCCTAAAGCATTGGCGTTATTAGAAAAGAACCCTGACAAAATTGACTGGACCTATTTGTCGGCGAATCCGAGTGCGATTCAATTATTAGAAAAAAATCCTGAAAAAATAGATTGGCGATGGTTATGTAAAAATCCAAAAGCTGGTAAATTATTCGGAAAAATGATGTATGATGAAACGATAATTCATGTCATTGACAAACTTGACTGGCGTTGGTTGTCTGCGAATCCATGTATATTCAAATAAAACCCGCAAAATAAAAAAGAAAACAAAAATATAAAAAATAATTTTACAAAAAAAACAATATAAAGAATTTCTTATGATTTATATTACGGGTGAAGAACCCGTGTGCTCTGTTAGCTCAGTGGTAAGTAGCATTTTGCTGTTGAATAGCGTGAGCCGTTCGGTAAAACAAAAAGGTCGTAGGTTCGATCCCTACACGGAGCGTTTTTTGTATATTTGTTTTTTTGTCGAATTCTTATTTTTCAACATTTGGGAAATAATAATTTATCCACGGTAGTTCTTACACAAAACAAACGATGGGCAATAATTCCTAAAATAAACATTGTTATAATGGAATGAACTCGGGTCATACCCGTGATCCAAGATAGGATGAGTCCTGCCAAAATAGTCAATATTACATCTACAATCGCAATATTCCAAAAACGATATGAATGAGCGCCTTTGCCAGGTTCGCCAAACATGTTTTTATATTTACATAAATTTATCTTTGTAGTCATCTATATGTATATATAGACCTGTGAAAATTATTTTTACGTATGATCACTTGTCGAATCCAAATGATCCAAAGCGGACAATAATACTTGTTCCTGGTCTGACAATTTTTGAAATATAAGGCATTCATCAAATATCAAATGGTAATGTTTTTTGGCGAAATTTTTACAAATAATAGAAACCCCTGTGTCAAGCACTTTTATTTCACACACGACGCCACCGGTTGCTAAATGTATATTTTCCGGGTCTTTCAGTGGGATCCAGCGAATAAATCTACCATACCGTATTTCATTTATTTCGTCGATGTATTGATAATCTTTCAGTTTGGTCATGTATTCAACGAGTTCATTGCGTGTCAAATCTAATTCCTTCAATATCTCAAATTTCATTTCTTTTAATTTTTTATTGGTCAAATTCAATAACTTGGAATTGTCTTCATTGTCGAGTGCTTTTAATAATTTGTCAATGTCCATTTTATCAAGTAAAATATATAATATATGTATATTATATGTTTAATTTATAATAGATTTATATTATCTTGGATTATCTATCTTGGATTAAAAATTCGCACCAAAAGCACTACCTCCTAAAACCTCATTGGCAGCAAGAATCATTCCACCGTTATCCATTCCAGGAGTCGCCGCACCAGGCATTGGGTTGAATTCGCTGCGATGCATGGCATTGTAATCAGGTAATTGCTGTTGTGCGGTTGGCATGGTTGGCAAACTGCTTATAGAGGTGCCATCACTAGATGCGCCCATATTTGTGCTACCCGCATACAAGGATTGAGTCATGGCGCTTTGTCCCTGTGATATTGGTTGAGATACTTTTACTCCGTTTTTCTTTCCTTTACCTTTTTTTGGATCCTCTTCCTTTTTGCCTTCCCATAATTCACTGACCCGATCAACTAAAATACTTACTTTCTCTCCCAACTTGGTTTGTAAACTCAAAACAATGACTAAAACAGAAAGAATAATACAGTTGATATTGAAATCAGGGTATTTGGTTCCACTGTATCTTGGGATGTAGCAAATCATTCGGTGAATAATTAATAAACCCAAAAACATGAAAATAATTTGAATCACGACTTCTGCTAAAATTTCAAAACTTCCCTTTTCTTCATCTGCTTCTGGAACAAATTTTTGCATGGTTTTATTTAATACAACCACCGGAATCACTGCTAATAATGCGTATTGAATTATATTCATAATGTCATTCTTGGAATCTTCATCAAAGTTAAATACATATTTAAAAAATCCCATTTTTGAAGATATGGATTTTCCTGTTTCATCTAAACTTTCCATATTTTATAATAAGAAATAAAAATAAAATATAAAATATAAAATGAATATTTATGACTTAATATTTAAAAGTATTTTCTTAATTATTTTAAATGACGACGAGAGAAAATCCGCTAAATGAAAACAAGGAAGAAACTCAATATTTGGATTTAATTCAACAAATACTTGAACACGGGACGACCGAGGTGGGGCGTAATGGCACAACCAAATCTATTTTTGGGAGTTGTATGCGTTTCTCTCTACAAGATGGAAAAATACCTATTTTAACCACTAAAAAATTAGCCTGGAAAACTTGTTTAAAGGAATTATTATGGTTCATTAGTGGCAATACTAGTAATCATGTGTTGAATGCGCAAGGGGTTCATATTTGGGATGCGAATTCGACACGGAATTTTTTGGATGACCGGGGATTGACAGAGAGAGAAGCGGGAGACCTGGGACCCATCTATGGATTTCAATGGCGTCACTTTAATGCCGCTTATAGGGACTGCGACACGGATTACTCGGGTCATGGCATTGATCAATTACAATACATCATAGATCAACTGAAAGATCCCACAAAACGCAATTCGCGACGTCTGATAATGACCGCATGGAATCCCTGCCAGTTGGACGAAATGGCATTACCGCCGTGTCATATTTTGTGCCAGTTTAATGTCCATGGAGGTAACAAGCTGTCGTGTGCGTTATATCAGCGCAGCAATGATGAGGCGCTAGGAACGAGTTTTAATATTGCGTCGTATAGTTTTCTAACTCATTTGCTCGCCAAACATTGCGGTTTAGAGGCACATGAGTTTGTATATTTCAAAGGAAATTGCCATATTTATCAGGAACATATAGATGGTTTACGACAACAAATTACCAGGAAACCTTATCCTTTTCCCACGGTTTCCATTCGACAACTACGGGAGAATATAAATGATTATACCTTGGACGATTTTGAGCTTCAAAATTATCAACATCATGAAGCGATCAAATTCAACATGGTTGCTTAGAAAAATTATATATGTATATATGTATATATATATTCATTTATGAAAAGTAGGAAACAGCGAAATGATAGAAAAAAAACATTTAGGAAATTTGGAAAAATTGGAAAAAATAAAAAAACCAAGGCGAAAAGGCATCTGATGAATAAGAAAGGTGGGAACCCGTCGCAATCAAGGCAACTTGGTGGAAATCCCACTGAACTAATAGATGCCATTCAACAGGATAATACTGAGTTAAGTCGTGTCTTGATCGAGGGTGGAGCAGATATAAATACGAAGAATAATGATGGCAATACCCCTCTATTATTGTCTATTATTCAAAATAATACTGAAATCAGTCGTTTATTGATCGAGAAAGGAGCTGATATTTATGCGAAGAATAATAATGACAGTACCCCTCTACTAGCGTCCACTATTAAAAATAATACTGAAATAAGTCGGTTATTGATCGAGAGAGGAGCTGATGTTAATGCGAAGAATAAAAAAGGAAATATTCCTCTAATAGAGTCCATTAAACGGGATAATAATGAAATAACTTGGTTGTTGATCGAGAGAGGAGCTGATATTAATGCGAAAGATAATAATGGCAATACCCCTCTACTAGTGTCCACTTATAATAATAATACTGAAATAAGTCGCTTTTTCATCATGAACGGTGCGGATGTTAATGCGGAGGATAATAATGGTATAAATCCTCTACTATTCGCAATTAAAAATAATAATACTGAAATAATTAAATTGTTGATCATGAATGGTGCTGATGTTAATGCGAAGAATAAAAATGGTTTGACCCCTCTACTAGCGTCCACTATTAAAAATAATACTGAAATAAGTCGGTTATTGATCGAGAGAGGAGCTGATGTTAATGCGAAGAATAAAAATGGTATAACCCCTCTATATTTAGCAATTAAAAAAAATAATAGTGAAATAATTCAATTTTTGATCAATAATGGAGTTAAACCAAGTGAAAGGTTTTGTAAACACGGTATTTTATTAGGCGACGAAATATATCATCCACTTCTACATAATTTAGAGGCTAATAGTATAGAAGAAAGATGTGGTCGTTTTTATACTCAAGATCAAATCGAAGAAATGAAAAAACAAATAGAAGTCGCGGAATGTTCAATTTGTATGGAGAAAATAACTAATATTAATAATTGTTTGCGTTGTGGGGATGGACATAAATTTCATAAAAATTGTATAGAGGACTATTGGCGTATAAGTCGTAAAAACAATTTTTGTCCTTTAACAAATACTATTCCAGTAACAGGTCAATGGACAACATGTAATGATCTTAACGACATTCATAGTGGCGGAAAAAAATCTAGAAAATCTAACAAAAAAAAGAAAATAACTACCTAATTATCCAGAATAATTGATTATTCAAAGAGTAAAAATAAAAATTCGTATATAATAATAAAATTATAAATATATTATTATTAGATATTGCTATGTGTGGAATTGTTGGATATTTAGGAAATGACCAATATAGCGAATATATATTATCAGGATTAAGATTATTACAAAATCGCGGATATGATTCAGTGGGAATTTCTTGTATTTCAAATGGAGAACTTCATACTACAAAATTCGCATCTAAAACTACATGTGACGCATTAGATCAATTGGAAGAAAAAGTTAAAATGAACCATATTAAATCCAACTGTGCTGTAGGACACACTAGATGGGCAACACACGGCGGAAAAACGGATATTAACGCGCATCCTCACCATGATAATAAAAATAAGATTGCGTTAGTCCATAATGGTATCATAGAGAACTTTACAGAATTAAAAAATAAATTACTAGAAAAAGGATATACATTTAAATCACAAACCGACACTGAAATAATAGTTGTTCTGATTGGTTATTATATGGATATGGGCGATCCTATTGAAAATGCTATACAAAAAACTATATTGGAATTAATTGGCACCTGGGCATTAGTTATTATACACGCTGATTTTCCAAATAAAATGTGGATCACGCGTAATGGATCGCCATTATTATTGGGAATGGATGATGATTTTATCATGGTTGTCTCGGAACAATATGCTTTTAGTAATTATATAAAAAAATACATTGTATTAGACAATCACGATTTAATAGAAATTGTGAAAGAAGAAAAAACAATTACATATAATAAAAATATACAGAGGTATGTCATCAAAGATAAACCACCTCAAAAAATAGAATCAAAACCTGCTGATTATAAACATTGGATGTTGAAAGAAATCATGGAACAACCTGAATCTATTATTCGTGCGATGAGTAATTATGGTAGAATTGAAAATAATGTATGTGTAAAATTAGGTGGTTTGGACTCAAATAAGTCCAGGTTGTTGGAAATACAACATCTTATACTATTAGGGTGTGGGACATCATTCAACGCAGGTTTATGGTCGTTAGATTTATTTAAAACCCTGGATATATTTGAAACAGTTGTTGTGTATGATGGGGCGGAGTTTCATGTGAAAGACATTCCAAAAAAAGGCAATTCTGGTGTTATCTTTTTATCACAATCGGGAGAAACAAAAGATTTACATCGTTGTATTCAAATCGCAAAAGATTATGATTTAATCAGCATTGGTGTAGTAAATGTAGTGGATTCTATGATTGCTCGTGAAACGAATTGTGGTGTTTATTTAAACGCCGGTCGAGAAGTAGGTGTGGCATCTACGAAATCTTTTACAAGTCAATGTGTAGTATTGTCTATGATTGCCATTTGGTTCTCGCAAAATAGAGGGACTTGTATAGAAAAAAGAAAACAAATGATCAATGATTTACGAATTTTGCCGTTTCATATAGAAAATATTTTGAAAAATACTGAAAACATCACATATTTTACAGAACCATTTATGAATCAACATTCGTGTTTTATATTGGGAAAAGGCAAAAATGAAGCGATCGCAAAAGAATGTGCGTTAAAAATAAAAGAAATCGCATATATACATGCTGAAGGATTCAGTTCAAGTTCTCTTAAACACGGTCCATTCGCTTTGATAGAAGAAAAACTACCGATTATTATTATAGATGTAGATGATGACAATCGAGAAAAAAATAGAAATGCGTATCAGGAAATATTGGCTCGAAACGCTTTTATATTGAGAATTTCAGATACAAACGATGGTGAATTGAAAATAGATAAAAATGTTACATTTGGGGGAGTCATTGCGAATATTTATATTCAATTATTGAGTTATTATTTATCTGTACAAAAAGGATATAATCCAGATTTTCCAAAAAATTTGGCAAAAGTTGTTACGGTTGAGTAAAATGTGGTTATATATAGATTCTTTACGATTATAATATATAATATATATATAATAAATGAATTAAAAACAAAAATCATATAAACTATATCATATGAGTTCAAGTAGAGCAAACGCTGCGGCGAGACAAAGACGCGCTGGTGATACACAAACAACACAACAACAATCGTCTTATAACAGTAGTGGTTCAAAAACAAGATTCGTTCAACAACAACAAGAACCACCACAACCTCCGATGAATCCCAAGTTATCCATTTCAGATGCGATTGCCTTGATTACATTGCGTTTAGGACGTGTTGAGAATATTGTATCCAATTATGATCCAAATGCTGGGTCTAGTAGTGGAAATATTCAATTGAATTATGATGAAAATGCTCGTATGGTTGATGAACAAGTATTTAACAGTATTGTATCTAGATTAGACGCATTAGAAAAAGCGCGAAATGTGGGATCTGTTGGCGGTGGTGTAAATCCACAATTAGAGCAACGTCTAAGCGTGTTGGAAAAGAATCAAAAAATGTTGATAGAAAGACAACAACAAATGCCTGTTGTTGCTACAACAACACCAGTTGAAACAACTATTGTAAATGATGTAGCCGAAGAAAAATTAAAACCAATGGAGGAAAGTATTCAATATGTAAAGAGTGAATTATCTTCTGTGAAGGATTTATTATTAAAATTACAGAGTTTTACTATGGAGACGAATCAAAAGTTAGCGGATATTGTTTTTGATACCGAGGACAAAACATCTGCGGCATTAAACAATGCTTTTATGATGTCTTTACATAATTCTGGTTTCAACATGAATGGTGGAATCACTATTTTAGATGGTGATAATGTGGAGGAAATGGAGGATCAGCCCGAAGGTGTTGAAATTGTAGATGAAGTGAAAGATACAATTCAATCAACCAACTTGAAAGAATTGGTGAAACAAGAACTAATGAATGAAGAATCCGGGGTGGAACAAGAAGGGGTCTCGGCTATGTTGTAATTTTTTATTGTACAAATTTATTGTAAATTATAATAAAAATTATATAAATATTTAGTAACTATTTATATAATATAATAAATAATGGAATTGGAAAACATGGTTCATATAAATCAACAAAAAGAATTAAACCAATATTTTTCCAAAAATGATTATAAAAATATAAAATCAACGGTATTACATAATAGAATGAATAATTACGAGGATTTCTTGAAAAAGACATGTTTTGTTTATAAAGAAAATCATATTGTCATTAATTATTCTTATTTGAAATGGATCATGAAAAACGGTATTTATACCAATGAATCTTTAATAGAATATATAATGAATGTATTTAAAGAAACATTGAGCTATCATAAAAAATTTATTCTTCATATCAATTCAAATCATTTAACTATGATGGATATTGACAAGTACTATTTGTTTATAAAAAACATATCACTTATTATGAAGGAAAGTTTTCCCAATAAATTGGATAAATGTTTTGTATATAACGCACCCTTTATTTTTTCAAAGTTATTTAGTATTCTTTCTGTTTTTATTGATAAGGCAACGTTACAAAAAATAAAAATTGTTGATTTAGATTAGAATTAGAATATAAAGATTATTTATTTGTATATTATATACAAATATATAAGAAATGAACATTGCGTTTCTTTTATTCGCTTCATTTTTATTGACAACACAACCATTAAGGAATTTTCATTTTAGTAGAAATATGAAAATAAATAGCGATATTGATTCTTGTTGTAATGGCGGTGATTCTTGTTCAATTAGTGATGAGCCGTGTTCAAATAACAATGAAACGGGTGGAACTACTAAATTGAAAAAAATAATTGACGCATTATTGAGACCTCAACAAATCCGACCAAAATTAATGATATTCCCAAAAATAACACGCGAATGTGAAGAAGGTGATTGGGAGTCGGGAGAAATACCATGGGATTTTGTTGAAAATGGCAATGTTTCAGTTTCTTTAGATCCGCATAGTATTGCCATGTTGTTATTGTGAAAACTTGTATAATTTTTATTGTATTGCGAAGAATGATATAATAAATAAAGAAAGGGTATAAATATATATCAATATACTATTATATATTTATTATTATATTTTGAAATGAAGGTCACCATTGAAGAAAAACACAAAAAAGAATTATTCGTATCATTATTTCAACTTCTTAAAAACAGCACCAATGCGTTAAGAATCGCATTTAAAGAAGACCATATGTATATTCAAGGTATGGATAAATCGCACATTTGTTTGTTTGATATTAAAATAATGACTGGTTGGTTTACCAGTTATGAAAAAAATGAGGGAGATACTGAGTGTATATGTATAGACACCAATATATTTTTCACGGTCATGTCAATGTGTTCAGAAAACCATGTCTTGGTTTTGGAATATGAAAACGATCCGGAACACATTCAAATACAGTGGATTCATGATAAAAATAAAAAGGGCGAGTTTGATAAGATATTTAATATCACCTTATTGGATATTGAAAGTGATTATTTTGAAATTCCAGAGGTGGATTATGAAGCAGAATTTAGTATGAATTCAAAAAAATTAAATGAAATTATGACACAGCTTACCAGTTTTGGTGATATTATGAATATTAAATGTAATGAGGAAAATGTAGCATTAATATCTAGTGGATTAAATGGTGAAATGAAAGTAAATATTTCAGTAGATGATTTGACAGAATATTCAATTGCCGAAGAAGGTGATGAATTGAATTTATTTTTTGGATTGAATTATTTACAAAAAATGTGTATTCATACAAAATTGTCAAATGAAATTGGAATTTCTCTTGGGAATAATTTCCCGATGAAAATAAAATATGATTTAGGTGATGAAAGCCATTGTGTTTTTTATTTAGCGCCAAAAAGTGACGATTAGAATATTTTCTGTGTATTATATAATATGACGACAAGGAGAAAACTTAGCAAGGGTAGAGGAAAAAAACAATCTAGACGAATCAAATATGGAGGAATGAATGGAATGGTTTATCAAACAACCTATGATCCAGTTGAAGCCGGGGATGTTATTCTAACATCAGACGGTGATATTGTTAAAGCACCAAAAAAATCATCAAATGAAAAATACTTGTTATTCGGCGGAGGATTACTCGTCGCATTAATCGTCGGAGTTACCGTTCCATTAGTATTAAAAAAATAAAAAATAATAAATGAAAACAATAAATGAAAAACAATGAGTAAAAAAATCAATATATAAATATTTTTTTTTATTAGTATAAATGAAAATACTTTTTGCCTTTTTTATATTTTGTATTGTTTTATTCATATATTTACATGTTCAGTTTCATTTAAAAACCAGTAATGATTTAGAAGTATATGAAATAGACGATCCTTCAAAAGACAAATTAGAAGAAATATGTGATATTCGACAACCAGTGATATTTGATTTTGAAGAAAGTCAGAAAATTATAGAAACAACCAATAAAGATTTTTTGTTGAATCATTATCACGCATTTGAAATGAAGGTCCGTAATATAAATGATGCCGATTACAATAGTGAAATATACATGCCTTTAGCATTACATTCTGTCTCAAAGTTATTGAATGAAGACAAAACATCGAGTTATTTTTCTGAAAACAACAGTGATTTTTTACAAGAAACCGGTGTAGTGAAAAATCTACAATACAATGACCAATTTTTACGACCACCTATGTTATCAAATTATAATTATGATATCATGATGGCGTCTGAAAACACCGCAACACCTTTTCGTTATGAAATCAACTATCGAAATTTTTTCCTGGTAACACAAGGTAGTGTTCATATTAAATTGGCTCCTCCATCAAGCTCTAAATATTTATATCCTGTATATGATTATACGAATTTTGAATTCAGGACACCCGTGAATCCTTGGAAAGTCCAGGCGAAATATATGGCGGATTTTGACAAGATGAAATGTTTAGATGTGTTTATTGAAAAGGGAAAAGTGATTCATATACCAGCATACTGGTGGTATTCTATTAAATTTAGTAAAGATACAAGTGTTTCTTGTTTTCATTATCGAACTTATATGAATAATTTAGCAATTAGTCCATATATAATTATGCACGGATTACAAAATCAAAACACTAAAGTTGAAACCATTAAGAAGGTCGATATAAATAAACTTGCGCATACAACAGAATCTATAGTCGCGGAAAAAGAAACAACAACTGAAAACTCATGTGAAACACCATCTGAAAATAAAATTGATTTATAAAATCATGTATAATATCATTTATAAAAGTATTATAATCTTATATCAAAATATAAATGACATTATATAAAATCCAAATCAAAGATCGTCAATATTTGGAATGGTCTATCCATACAAAAACCGGTGGCAATTTATGTGACGAAACAATCACGGTGTCACCGGTGGAAAACAAAATGTTTCACGATGATGTCTTTATTTTGAATAAAAACACGGTCGAAATTGTCGAATCTCCTGTAAAAAAAATGGTCATTCCTGGAGTGCTGGTGTTGAAACATAATAAAACCTATGGACGTCATACGAATGGGAAATTGTTGTATAAATGTATTCCAGATGACCCCAAAATACCGGCGTTCTTGGTTCCCTATGAAATGAAAAATATGGGATTTTCCAAAGTATTTATGAACATTTACGTGACATTTTGTTTCAGTGAATGGACTCAAAAACATCCGCTAGGGGTGATTCATCAAGTGATTGGACCCATTGACGAGTTGGCGAATTTTTATGAATACCAATTATATTGTAAAAATGTCAATACTAGCTTACAAAAATTAACAAAGACAACAATGAATTCTTTGAATATAATTGGTGACGGTGATGTAGAAATTTATGAAATTATCGACCGAAAATACCCTAGTATCGAAGATCGCACAGCATGGCGTGTGTTTTCCATTGACCCTGATGGTAGTGTTGATTTTGATGATGCTTTTAGCGTGCGCCAGATGGGCGATGATATTACAATGGTGAGTATTTATATTTCGAATGTAACCATTTGGTTGGACGTCTTGAAATTATGGGAACATTTGACAAATCGTGTTTCGACGATTTATTTACCTGATAAAAAAAGAACCATGTTGCCCGCGATACTATCAGATAAATTATGTAGTTTGTTGTCAAAATATACACGTTATGCTTTCACTATGGACATATATATATCAAATACGACCTTTGAAATTCAAGAAATCAAATATTTGAACACCAAAGTACGTTTGTATAAAAATTATATCTATGAGGCGGCTGGATTATTAAAAGACGAAAATTACAAAATGTTGTATGATCTGGTAAAGAACGGTTTGTCAAAGATCAAAAAATACGCATATATGGATAATATTGGCGACAGTCATGATCTGGTACAATATTTGATGATATTTATGAACTACCATTGTGCCAAGGAATTACTTGGAAAAAAAAATGGAATATTTAGGGCGGTAACTAAAAAAACCAGCGATGATGAAAAGTTACCTGCTCTACCATCAGGTGTATTGAATATTATAACAATGATAAAAAGTTATTCAGGAAAATATGTGGATATCAAACAATCCGGAGATTCTGCTGACATTATAGCACATGAAATGATGAATATGGATGCCTATGTTCATATAACTTCGCCAATTAGAAGACTAGTTGATTTACTGAATATGATACAAATACAACAAAATATGGGATTATTAGAATTGTCGCCAGTGGCATATACATTTTATGAAAACTGGTGTTTAAAAATAGAAGATATTAATAAAGACACAAAATCTATCAAAAAAATTCACGCGGATTGTAATTTGCTTTATGTGTGCGATACAAAACCGGAATTAATGGATCAAATACATAAAGGATATGCATTTTCCAAAAAAGAACTTACTTATGAAAACGTCGAAAATAAATATGAATATTTAGTATATTTACCAGATATGAATATTACAAGTAGAATTTTTAGCAATGAAGAAAATTTATTATACAGACCAATGAATTATAAGCTGTATTTGTTCAATGACGAAGAAAAATTCAAAAAAAAGGTTCGATTACAACTTATTATCTAAAATCTAGTGTAAATACGTTGTAAATGATATAAAAGAATCTTTTTTACTATTATTATATGGTTGTAGTTGTATTTAAATTCACAGATTACAATGCTGAACATACACATAAAAACGGATTTGGTGATATGGTTAGAGGTTTAATTTCAATTAAACAAATCCAACAAATGCTTGGTTTTAAATTATTGGTAGATATGAAGGGTTATTTTGCCGGTAAATTTTTCAAAGATCACTGTCCAATAATGTATGAACATTATACTATTTTTAAATTGTACGGTAATGATCAAAATAATTTACTTCATATCAGAGATATCATTCAAAATGAGTTTGATAAAGGTCATAATATAATAGCATTTAATACAAATCATTATCCGGTATTACACTTATTTGATGATGAAGAAAAAAAACAAGATATGATTAATTTCATGAGGGAAGTATTCACATTTACTCCAGAATTTGAAAAATATTTCAATGAACGCTGTGAAAAACTGGGTAACGATTATCATTTATTCCATTATCGTTTAGGGGACAAGGTTTTAAATGAAGGTCAATGTGTAAGAAATCTTGCTTTTTGTGTAAGTCATTTATTGAATTATAAAAAAGAAAATTCCGTATTAATATCAGATTCACTTGAATTCAAAGAAACGATTGCCAGTATTAAAAGTGATATCAAGGTTTTCTTGAACAAACCCGTACATTCTAATTCATTTATGGTTGATAATAGTCAAAAAACAGACGAAAATTTTTTAGATATAATGATTGATTTTTTTCTAATAAAAAACGCAAAATCTATTACCGCATATTCTGTATATGACTGGACATCTAATTTTGTCTTTTGGTCAAGTATGATATATGGTGTGCCATTAACGACATTGCCAAATTCATATTATATTATAAATATTTAAATCAAAATATAAAAACCAAAATATAAAAAACAAAAAAAATTGAATTACTTTATATTATAATTCATTCAATTAATTATAATATTAAAACAACTTAAAGAAACTCCCGCACAAAATGGCAGAAACCGAAGTCGTAGAATTTGAAATCAACCGCTCACCATCAATGGTGGATTTATTTATGCGTGACGAAACAGCGCATATGAATGTTACCCAACGACCATGTGGTTTTTGCGGAGAACATGGGCATATGACGGCAAATTGCCAACACGGGCATATTGATTTATTACAGCGTTGTGCCATGTTTATCTATTTAGTCAATATTCGTTACTTAAAAAGTGTCAATTATAATATGGAATATCATAAAATAAATCCGGCTGACCCAGAAAATCATGACGAAATGATTCATTGTCGTTGGTTGAATCATCTAACCATTCCTGAAAAAAAAATATTATGTCGTGTCAATGGAATCGATTTGACTGAAATAGAAGATATGATGTTTCCGAGTCAAGACCTATTCAGATTGTTACATGAATTTTACGTTGATTACGCAATGGAGCAATTACAGAACAACCAGCTATCCCATCCGCGATTGATACAAGATATATATTACACGCATGTTGAGCAAATGACGTCGGCAAGTTTCCGCGAACGGTACGGTGGCGTGGTATTAAATACTGTCATTGAAAACAGCGGTCGTCATTTATTGAATTTTGACAGAATTCGAATCATGTTGTCAAATCAAATTGCCTATTATGTTGATGAACATGTTGAATCAGATAGTGATAGATACTTTGAAAACATTGTATTTAATCCGTCATTTTATCCGTTTTCATTAAACGATTTTATAGGTGATAATCATTCAGTGCGTACTCCTGCGAAAATGACTGTAGTAGAGTCAATCGACGAAAATGAAACACAAGAATGTCCCATTTGTTTTACGGAATTAGACCAAGATACGAATTGTGTCACGACGAATTGTAAGCATCACTGTTGTTGTGATTGTATGGTTCAAATCGTAAATAATACCAAACAAAATAAAGATCTGGTTTGTTTCATGTGTCGCACTGTTATTCATGAGCTATCAGTTCCAAATAGTGAAATCAAGGAAACTATTAACAAAGAAACAAATCATGCGTTTGACTAAAAACACAAAAAAAGAAAAACAAAAACTCAGCTTTTGGTTTTTTGTTTTTTTCTATTTAATATATAAGAGTTTTCATTATGAAAAAATACAGTGTGAAACTGAAGAAAAACAAACGAAGAACAAAAATGAATAAATCTACAAAAGGAAAAAGACGCACTTATCGAAAACACAATGATAAAGCAAGGGGAATCACCTCGTCAAAACCAAAAAACAAAAACCCTTTTGAGAAATTATATGATTTAGAAAATCAACAATACATCATGACTATTTTAGAAAAAATGGTGGCGATAAAAGAAATCGAGCCTGAAAATACCGTTATAACCATAAGTAGTGAAACCATTCGTAAAAAACCAGCTGATATGACACCTAAAGAATTAAAAGAGATTTTACATTTTTTGAATGTAGATACAAAAAATGCTTTAGAAAAGGGCGACTTTATTACATTATTGGAAAACGAATACAAAAAAACGAGCAATTCGAAAATAGACAAGACGTTTTTAGATACAATACAAAAGAAACGTAAATTTTTATTGAAACAGTTAAAAGAACAAGAGGAAAGAAAACGCGTTGAAAATTTGAAACAACAAAAAATAAATGAAAAATTAGCGGAAGAAAAACGACGAAAAGATGAAGAACATCGAAGAATAAGGGAGGAACAAAAAAGAATAAAACGTGAACAGGAAGTACAGCAAAAACGCGATGAATTTGACAAAAAAATAAGAGAATTTGAGGAATTTGACCGGTATAATAAAGAAATGGAATGGTCGCGACAACAAATGGAAAACCCATACTATCGCACAAGTTATAGAAACCAATATCAGTATCCATCATCCCATTCTTATGTTCCACCATATCCGCCATCATCATATTCACATGCTCCACCATATCCACCATCATCTTATTACTATCAACAACAACAGGCACAGAGAGAATTGAATGAAATACCAATTGAATTAAGATATGGTCACAAATATAGTAATACTCCATACTGATAATCCATCAAAGAATTTTTTTGGAGGAAAATAATAGCGCATGAATCATAAATTACATTTATCATGGGAAAAATGTAATTTCAATTTTTGTCCACCAGGATTTCCTTGGCAACGGTACGGATAATTTTGTTATAATTTTTTAGGGCTTTATCCTTATCGGTTTCCCCCAAGCTCTGGTCTATCAGCTTCGTATACAGGTCACTCTTTTTATGATTCGGGTCTTTGTATTCTGGGTTGGCTTTCGCCCAAAGAGACATTTGCTTCACATTTTTGTGCTCAATTGCCTTGATGGCTTTTATCATTTGCTGTTTATCATCATCTTTATGCCAGGTATCATTGTTTTTAATATGAATCACCTCCCTTTTTAGATCACTACAGTGAATTGGACGTTTACTTATATCTAAATTGTTTAACCCTTTGACCAAGATGTTACTAATCCCTCCGCAATACCCGAGAGGTCCAAAATTTTCAAAGTCGGTTAGGGTTAGAATGAGTGATTCCAAGAAATCACTTAGATTTAATGCGTCTTTACAGGTCTCGTTCAAGAAAACATTCAAGTTGAATTTGTTATTCATAGTGTTATTGTTTGTAATATTGTTTGTTGTTCCTGGACCCATTTCTAAAATCTTTTTTTGCTGTTCAATTATAAGCTCCTTCAACTCTTTGTTTTCTTTAAGTTGTTCCTGGAATAAATTAATTAATATTTCCATTTGCGTTGTGTTTTCCGTCGTTAATTTATTTTCATTTTCTGCTTGATCCTCGTTTTCATTTTCGTTTTCTTTTTCGTTTTCGGGTTCATTCATTATAACTAAACATTTTTTTTTATGACCCCATAATCCAACACGCGATTTATATGTTTTATCACATATCTCACATGTATAAAATATATTTTTGCAACTTTTTGCAACTTTTGTGTTAAAAGTTGCGTTAACGCTGTGTTTAGATGTCAATAAATGTTTGTCAAAACTACTTTTCCGTGATGTTTTATAGTCACAATTTTCACAAGAAAATAAGTTGTTAGACTCATTGTTTGCAACTTTTGTTAACATGTGTTAATATATTTTGTTAACAAAAAAGTTGCTAAATCCTTTTTTTAAAAAAACTAAAAATTATGCTCACAAAATTATGCTCTCACTCATTTTTCCAGGAAAATTACAGGAGAGCTTTATGCTGTAAAATGACCAAAAAAAGCCTATTTTTCACCAGAATCTCTCTATATTTGAAAAATGGACATACCAAAAATGTCCATTTTTACTTTTTCTGTTTACTTTTGTTTGAAAATTAGAATTTTTATAAATATAGATCTTCGAAAAAACTAATAAAAATAGTATTTTTTTGTAAAAATATTATTCTAGGAAAATTATTGTAAAGCGTCTTTGAACAAGATAGTGGATGACCCACAACCTTCGTTGCGGTATAATAAAACATTATCTAAATGATATATCTTACAGCCAATATGTAATTGATTCTTTTCATCATAGGGAATTACCGTATTTTTGTATACATTCATTCCAAACCCGTTCATACCAATAGCGCTACCTTCACGTATCCCATAGATATACGGTATATTTCCATTACCATTATAATAAGGTGAATTTAAAAAAACTTCAAATTCATTTTTATCATATATCCAGGAGCCACAATATGGATTCACATCATTTATTACATATTTTTGATTATTAATAACAACTGTATTTTCACGTTTTAATGTATCATGTAAATCAGCCAAGTATTCATTATCATATACATCGGTTTCAATTCTTACAAAACCTAAATTATATTTATTTTGTATTAATGCGTCTTTATGATCTAACCAATAATTCAACGACGCACAAGGTATCATCATATCATCTTCAATATAAATAAAAATATCATAATCGTTTTTTTGTTCTTTTAATAAATGACGACACGACCAAGCTAAATAATAAGGATCGTTTTTCGAAAAATCATGTGTAATTATATGTGTTTTTCCTTTTTTATTTTCGATTAAAAACTTACTATCAAATGATTCATTTGTGTGTATGTATAAATCGGTCTCAAAAGGGTAATTACAGATTTCTTTAATAATTCGATTTATATAGTTAAAGCGATACCTCAAACGTATGGAATTGAAAAACGTCATATGTGCCGTAATTTTCATATTATATTACTTTAATAACATAACATAAAATTATAAAGAAAACGCAAAATTGCTACACTATTCTAATATATCCTTGAATAAAATAGTACTTGATTGACATTCGTCGTGTTTGTATAAATAAACGTTATCAATATGATATATTCTACTACCTGGGTTTAGTTGTTTGGTATCATAATCAAATGGAATAATCGTATTTTTGTATCTATTCATGCCATTACCATGTAACCCAATAGCACTTGCTGCTTGTATATCGTAATTTGGAATATTTCCATTGCCATTATAATAAGGCGAATTCAAAAAAACATCAAATTCATTTCTATCATATATCCAAGACGCAACATATGGATTCACATTATTTATAACATAATTTTTACCATTTATAACAACTGTATTATTTGTATTTAACTTTCGAGTAACATCAACTACATATTCATTGTTGTTTACATCAGTTTCGATTCTTAAAAATCCTAAATTATATCGATGTTTGATTAAATCATCTTTATGTTGTAACCAATATTGTATAGATGACCATGGAATTAACATGTCGTCCTCAATATAAATAAAAACATCATACTCGTCTTTTTGTGCCTTTAAAAAGGAACGGCAACCCCATGTTAAATATAATGGATTACCATTCGTGATATCATGAACAATGACTTGAATTTTACCATTCGTATTTTTAGTTAAATAATGAGGTAATATGTTTTCATTCGTGTGTATGTAAATATCAATTTCACATTGATAAGAACACGCTTCTTTGATAATGCGGTTTATATGATTATAGCGATATCTTATTTTGGGTGAATTAAAAAAGGTTATATGCTTGGTAATCCTCATATAATATAGTATAATACTACCTATTATTATCTTTAAATCTTTTAAACGTATAATGATTGTGTTGTGGCAACAAATTTTAATATCATTTCAGGGATTTGTTTTAATTTTTGAAGGAGCTCCATATTTCCAATACTTTCCACTATTTTTTCCATTTCATTCGAAATGTTATTTATTTTTAATATTGCCTTAATGAACTCTCCTAAAAAGATCCCCTTTTCATTTTCCAGATGTTGAAGCATGGTTTTACATTCTTGTGCCGAATTACAATCGACCCAATGTTCAACCGCTTTTAATATATCATAATGTATTGTATAATCAACACCTGTATTAATTCGATAATTTGTTTCAAAATCTTGATAATATAGCATATCCTCTTCTATTTTTTCGAGAATTGTTTTCACGTCCGAATATGGACGTATTGTTTTCACGGAATCATCCACGTTAATATTGGTGAAACAACTGAATAATTTTATCAGCTGTAATGTCGATAATTCATTGAGCGTTCCATTTTGTATTAATCGTGCGAATATTAAACAATGGACCTCCCTCAAGTGTGACGCAATACGACCCAATTCTGTCATTTTAAGATCTTCGACATCGTCTCCAGAATCATCTTTTGTTAAATATCCTTCTTTTTCAAGGAATTTCGCCAATATATGGACATTATTCTTCAAATATCCGTTCGTGTTTTCATAACCTTGTTTTTCTTTTTGGATTTCATTGAGTTTGTGATTGAGTTTTTTGACAACCATCATGTCGTTTTGAATACTTTTGTAATTATCTTCGATTGCTAAAATTTCTCTTTCGCATTCTTTTCGTTTCTTGTTTGCGCTCACCTTGACTTTTTCTTGCGCATCAATATATTTCTCCACGATTTCCCTTGGCGTTTTCATGTATTCCATTTGACATTCCATTTTCTGTGCTTCTTCCTCTAATTTCGCGATTTTTTTGTAGGATTCGTTCAACTCGCCCACAATATCATCTTGAATCATTGATCTTTGACAAAATTGTAACAGCGTTTGATCGCCCGTTTCAACCAGGTTCAGCATCAAATTATACGATGTCTTGAATTTACTTACCAGTGTTTGTGGTTTGCCATTCATCATGATTCGGTAATCGGGTAGATTCACATTGCGGAATAAATTATTCAAGTGAATGACATGACCAACTGTATCAATACCACGACGACCTGCGCGACCCGCGGTCTGCATATATTCATGAGAATAAAACATACGATTGGTTGTTCCGTCATACTTGGTCAAATCCGTGAATAATACGGTTTTGATTGGCATATTTAAACCAACCGAGAAAGTTTCCGTACAGAATAATAATTTGATATACCCTCGTTCGAATAAGATTTCCACGATTTCACGCAAGATGGGCATACAACCGCTGTGATGAATCGCAATACCTTTTTCTAATAAGGCGACCATATTGTTGTATTCGGGTAATTCCAAGTATTCCTGGTAATTAGGTAATTTTTGTCGTAATAATTGTTCGCATTCACGGCGGACTGTATATGGTACTTTGGAATCGTCCTCCAGTAACACCACAGTGACCTCTTTCGATGCGACCTCTATTTGTTTTCTGGACATGATAAAGCATGCTGCTGGGAGCATATTGTTTTCTACCATATATTTACACACCTCGTTCAGGACATGCTGGCGTTTCACCCATACTTGTTTTTGCTGGAATAAATCTAGCATCTTTTTTACTTGGTGATAGGTAGCGTCGTTGAATTCACCGGTGGCGCTTTGTATGACATGTAGTTTATTCACTGTTTTTTTGATTTCTTTTTCCAAGACCTCGTCTTTTTTGATTGCCTTGTAAATACCTTGGTTTGTCGTAATGAAACAATAATGGGTTAGCGGGACAATACGATGGTTGGAGGTACATAAATAGACTTGTTTTTTAATTTCGCTTTCCGCATGGCGATTTTCCACCCACGTAGCGAATTTTTCTGGTCCGTCCAATGTCGCCGAAAGCATCACCATTTGGACATGTAATGGCATCATTAAGATCATGTTTTCCCAGGTATGACCTCTACCTGCGTCGTTAATCATATGGACCTCGTCATGAATGACACAACCGAGTTCCGTATCGAAATTCATGTTGAATAATAAGAGCGACTCATCACTTGATTTTTGTTTTTTCATATATAAAGTGTTTTCCAATATCTCCGCGGTCATGATCAATACTTGTGCCTCGGGATTGAGTTTGATGTCACCTGTAATCAGACCAATGGTTACCTCTGGGAATTTTTCAGTGAATTCGTGGTATTTTTGATTGGAAAGCGCCTTAATGGGCGAAGTATAGATGACTTTTTTGCCTAACTTGGTGAAATAGTCAATCGCGAAAATACCAGGTAAGGTTTTGCCCGAGCCCGTCGGGACGCACACCAGTGTATGGTGTCCTTCTACAATTGCTTCGATAGAATATTTTTGGAAACAACTTAAAGGGAAAGGGAAGATTTCAATATATTCTTTGTATTTTTCCTCGCCTTGTTTTGGATAAGTTTCAGAGCAGATTTTCACCATTTTTTGTGTCTTGTATATTTTTGTGTATTGATGTATTTTACATATAAAAATAAAATCAATTTTAATTTGTATTTTTATATTCTTCTTTTTCTTTTATTCCTTCGCGTTTTTCTTGATTTTCGTTTTTTCATTTTACGCAAAGATTTTCCTCCTCTTCTTCTTTGTAGATCTTTTAATGAAGGTCCCCCCGCAGGACAATCTGCCCCAGCAGGTAATTCTGTTACTAATTCTGTTTGCTGATCGATATCAACAATAGGAAATCTGTTTCGAGTTCTGTTCTCGGGATACACTTTAGAATGTGTAAATATAATTATATAATGAGTCGGAATACCTTGAAGATTTGTTTCTATTTCTACAATTTTACCCAAATTATTAGGAGGTTTCTCATTAGCATTGAGGAACTGTATAGTATCACCTACTTCATATTTTGTATGTTGTGCCATATATTATATAATAATATTATAATATAAAAAAATAATATCATACTAATATATAACAATGAAATTTTTTACTTCATTACTCTTTGCGTTGTTCTCGTCTTTTGCTCTTGCTGGTTCTAAACATCCAGAGTTAAAAGAAGAATTTTGCGCAGTCCAAAAAACACTTAAATCTCAAACTTGTATTCATTTTTCAGTAGGACCGGGAACCGGGTGTCAGTATATGTGCGAGTACTGCAGTAACCAGTTAGGCACTAACAATTATTACTTCACTGATGGTGTGTGCACCTACCAAACAGGAGGGTGCCAGGGCAATCCGTTAGTCGGCGTAACCTATACATGCTGTGCCAATTAAAAATAAAATTGATATAAAATAATATAATAAAAATAAAAATTATTATATTATACCAAAGATGACAACAAATGGAAATAACAAATGGTTTAGCATAAGTGGAATATTTCGTATGATCCGCGGTAAGCCAGTTGTCATTCAAGTAATCGACAAAATTACCAACGCCGTAAATAAAACAAAGATGATGATGGCGATGTTTGAGTTACACCGAAAATATTTCGAAGATGTTGATTTTGACACTTTGTTTCTAGACATATTAGATTCCTTGATTCCTTATCCATCACTATTATATAATACAAGTTATCTGGATATTAGTGCTGAAATTATTTCAAATGATTATATTTCACATTATAAATTAGAAAAAATATTATTGAATTGGATATATAATGAGCCCTTCTTTAGAAGTGAAATCATTGCGGAAACACCTGAAGCAGAAATAGAATTACCCCCACCCATGGTTCATGCCATTATGGAACCATGAAACACAATACCACGAATAACAAATTAGACCTATTATAATATAAAACTTTCACTTGTTGTATATTATAGATAATGGAGTTTGTTTATGTACTTTTTAGCGATGGAGGTGAATGGGAAGATATGATTATAATTTTATCCAAGGAAGAAGCAATCAACGCATCAATCAATCATCCCAACCATCGTGTTGAAATTTTTACTAAAAATGACACCTGTGGGTATAAACCGACTTACAATTATTATAAAAATGGTGAATTCATCAACAATTCATGAAAATTCAAAATGTAATGTTAAAAAAATAACATAAAATTTTCATATTACATAATAAAATAATAATAAACTCTACTTATAAATGAATGACGAAATTATCATAGCAAATAAATATAAATTAAACGAAAAAATCGGATCCGGTTGTTTTGGCGAAATATGGAAAGGCGAAAATATTCGCACCAAAGAAATCGTAGCAGTGAAAATAGAACCCCACACCAATAAAACCAAATTGTTGAAAAATGAGACCAAGATATATAATTATATTGGGAATAGTAAAGGATTTCCTCAGGCGAAATGGTACGGCGTGGATGAAAAGAACAATTACATGGTACTTACACTTTTGGGAAACACGCTTTCCCATGTGGTAGAAAAACACAAAACACTTTCACTCAAAATGACACTATTTATTACAAAACAAATATTACAAATACTTAAAATAATACATAACAAGGGATTAATACATCGCGATATTAAACCGGATAATTTTTTGTTCGGATTAGAAGATAAAAAAAATGTGATTCATATCATTGATTTTGGGTTTTGTAAAAGATATATAGACCATCATGGTGTTCATCTACCCCAGACCACCGAAAAAACACCATTAGGGACACCGAATTATATTAGTATCAATGTCCATGATGGATTAGAACCGTCCAGGCGGGACGATTTGGAATCGGTCGGGTATATGATGTTGTATATGCTGTATGGAACACTAGAGTGGAATGAAAATACGGAATTCTACAATGAGTATAAAAATGTAAATAATAAAATCAAAATACAAAAAATAAAAATAGTAGAAAAAGAGGAAATACCGCGACAAATTCGCGAGTATTTACTATATTGTCGTAGTTTGGTATATGATGAAACACCCAATTACGATTATATTTCTACTATTTTGGACGCCTAAATATGCGGTTTTTTGAGTATTTTTTTCCAATTGTTGATTTGTACTAATGATTGACCGTGTAAATTGAATGCTTCTTTTTTAGCGTAATCTGTGGTAAATAAACCATTGTCGCCATATTTTAAGATTCGAACATTGAATAAATCATGCGCGTCTTCAAAAACGTCGTCAATTGTCCCAGTTGGACTTCTGTATAATTTATACAACATACATCGGTTGAAATCATAGGCAGTCAATAAATCAGCTTCTCTAACAATGTTATAAGCTAATTGTTTCTCACCTAAATCAGGAAAACCGTTGCTTTTTACATGAGAATACGACATGGTGCTTATAATATTTTTCACGGTTTTTATTTCACTGAAAGTCATTTTTTCTTTTAAAAAGTTTTGAATATTTAATAGTCCTTCCTCTTGACTTACATATTTTTTATCACACATATCGTGAATAATAGCGGAAACATAAATGGCGCGTTCATCTAATTTTAACTGTGGATTGTACGGTAATTCGCTCTCATAAATATTGTGGGCATAATTTAATACGTCAAGACTGTGTCCCAAACTGTGAGACTCGTCAATATTGTATTTGTAGGAAATAAGCATTACGAAATGAAGTAATTTTGTTAATAGTAACATGTTTGCTGATGTATATATGTTATTATAATTTTGTAATTATTTAATTTCAATTTATTTTTATTATAATTTAAATAAATATAAATATAAAAAATTAAATATAAAAAAGTAAATAGTATATAATATAAATGATACAGTTATTTGTAGTGTTTCATAAATATATTTTTGACGATTGTTATAAGAATATACCAGATCATATATTGAAAAAATATTTTACATTTATAGCAGTAAATCCAAATATTGAAAAAAAATACACGCCAAATAAATATAAGGTAATTAATGAATGGGAATTGCCAGTGTATGATAAAACATTTCAAGAAAGAGGATATAATGAAAATTCAGCAATATATCATATATACGCCAATGATTTACACAAGGATTATGATTATGTTGGGTTTTTTCAATACGATATGGTATTTCAAAATAATATAGTTGATTATTTACGAGAGTCTATCATTTCTGGCGAAAAGGTATATTTCACACCAGGAACATCTAGTTTTTATGATTGTAGCTATTTAACATGGAATGAACCTAATACATTACATTATATATTGAATGATTATGAGACATTTTTTAATGTTAAAATTGACCAAAATAAAATGTTTCCTTTGTTAAACACATATGTGTTACCTACTTATAATTATGAAAAAATAATGAAATGGGTAGTTCAGTTGTACGATAAATTATATCCTTGGTGTGTTCAACCTCCAAATAAAACGCATTTTGCGCATATAGGTGGAATATATGAAAGAATTATGGCATATGCGGTTGGTAATGAAGACCTGATTGAAAAACCAATACATATTAAACATGACCAAAATAACTATAAATATATTTCATACTAACAAACTAAACAATAACAAACTAATAAATAATAAAATTGAATAAAATATAAATACATTACCATAATTAACATATAGATATACAAATGGAAAAACATAGTGAATTATCAAAAAAATTAACAAAAAGTATAGACGCGAATGAGAAAAAGAAAAATGGAATCTATTTTACTCCTGTGACGATTATTCAAAAAAATATAGATGTTTTGAATCCATATTTTTCAAAAATAAAAACAATATTAGAACCAAGTTGCGGATCTTGTGAGTTTATGAATTATATAGACACCCACACATCAAATATCGAAATGACTGGCATCGAAAACAATGAAATCATATATGAAGAAATTCAAAAAATAAAATTCAAAAACACAACTCAAATCATAAAAGCGGATTTTATTGAATGGTCTCCAACGCGGAAATATGATTTGATTATTGGAAATCCACCGTATTTTGTAATGAAAAAAGACGAGGTTTCCACTGAGTATTATGATTATTTCGATGGAAGACCAAACATATTTACATTATTTATAGTTAAAAGTCTAAATATGTTAAACCCAGATGGTATTTTGAGTTTTATATTGCCGAAAAGTTTTATCAATTGTTTATACTATGACAAATTACGCAAATATATTGCGGATAAATATAGTATATTAGAATTGATTGATTGTAGTGATGATAGTTTCATTGAAACAAAGCAAGAAACTATACTATTTATGGTTCAAAACAATTTAAAAAATGTAAAAGAAAACGCAAAATATATAATAAATATCGGTGATTATACCATTTTGAATACTCCTGAAAATATTGTAAAAATGCGCGAATTGTATAAGGATAGCACCACGCTAAATAAATTGAATTTCAGTGTATCTGTTGGGAATGTGGTTTGGAATCAATGTAAGGCAATATTAACGGATGACATAAAAAAAACTAGATTGATTTATAGCTCAGATATCGTAGATTCCAAGTTGGTTGTCAAGGAATATACGAATAAAGAGAAAAAGAATTACATTGATAAACCAGGATCAACCGATGTAATTTTAGTGATTAATCGCGGGTATGGAGTAGGCGATTATCAATTTCATTATTGTATTATAGACGTGGATTATCCTTATTTGGTGGAAAATCATTTGATTTGTGTGAAATACGGGGCGCAAAAGACGAAAGCTGAATTATTGGAATTATACAACAACATCATTCAATCATTGAATCACGAAAAAACAAACGAATTTATAAATTTGTATTTTGGTAACAATGCGATTAATACAACGGAATTAAATTATATATTGCCAATTTACACCTAATCAATAAAAAAAATTGAAAGAAAATATTTTTTATATGTTATACAATATAAATACATTTATGGCACAATCGCATTCAAAAATGGCATCATTCGAAGAAGAAACTTTTATCAAAGACAAATTAGTATTATATATTAATGAATCTGAAAAACAATCAAAAGTGATTGATATGGCTTGTTATATTTTATATGATGAGGACGAAGGAGAATTTCTGATTACTGGTACTCGTGATCAAGAAAATGTCGTAAATAATAAATGGGGCGAACCATATAAATTTTATTGTCGGAAAAAGAAACATGTCATGGATTTCATTCTATCTATATTTGATATGGGAAATGATTTAACCATGATTTTATATAACTATGATAATTTGTATTCCCGTTATGATTCGTTTGATGAAATGGGTTTTTATGATTTTCACGACAAGAATAATCATAAACGGGAAATTACTGGATATAATAATGTAAAATTAACAGACCCATCACTTGTAAATTATATTAAAAAAAATATCAAGAATTTGAAACATGTACGATATTAGATATTTATATTCAAAAAATAAAAAATACAAAAATAAAAAGGGTGTAAAAACCTTTTTTATTTTTCTAAAGATGAGGATCAGCGTTTTTCACTATATATTTTATTATAAGCATGATATATGGAAGATCGTGTAATATGTTTTTGAGAATTTAATACATCACCCATAGAGAGAAATGTGTCTTCAACACAAGACGCATATTTTTCATTCAATACATATTTTATACAAAAATCCGCTGTTAAATCTTGTGTATATAATAAAGTCTTCATAGACAAGTTGTGAATGTTTTTTTCTAAAAGTTCAATATCATATTTTTTTTTACGTAACATGGAATCGTTCAATAATATAAATTCTTTATTTATACCCGGAGCATTTAATTTATTTTTTATTCTTTTTTCATGTACCTCTAACAATTGTTGATTCATTTTTTGAATGGTTTTTTTTGTAATTTTTTCCATTATTATTTTACCACAATATAAAAAAGTAAATAAATAAACAAAAAATAAAAAATATATTATTATATAAATGGCAGAATTTCAAATTAGCGAAGAGGACGCTACAATAAGAAATTTAAAAGGTATGCGTATGTCTTTATCAGATAGGGAATACAATAATTTATCTCAAGAAGAAAAGGATTATTACGAATCAACACCCGTAACAATGGAATATATACCACCCGAAGAACAACAAGGTGACAATGATAAAATATATCATTATCCAGAGGACGATTACAAATATCAATTAAAAGATGAATATATTGAATCATTTAGAAAAGCAAATCCTCGAGTGAATCCTGAAAATGTAGGAGGAAAAAGAAGAAAAAGTAGGAAATCTAGAAAATCTAGGAAATCTAGAAAATTCAAAAGAAAATCAATTAAAAAATCAAAAAGAAGATATAGAAAATAAGTAAAAACAATATAACCAAAAATAATATAAAGACACCTCATTAATAAGAGTATATACAATGTCATCGGATACAGTTGTAACAGCTTCAGGCGATCGTTTCATTGGTCGTGTAAAATGGTTTAACAACAAGGCAGGTTATGGTTTTATTACTGTCACAACAGGACCTAAGGAGGGTTCTGATATTTTTGTTCATCACAGTGGTATTTCTGTTGTGAGTGAGCAATACAAGTATTTAGTTCAAGGTGAATACATTGAATTCAGTATTGACTTATTAAAGGACAGTGCTCATGAATTACAAGCAGTCAAGGTTTCTGGAATTAACGGAGGTAAATTAATGTGCGAAACCAGAAGGGAATTTAGACAAACTCGTGTTTCTTACAAGAGTGATGGTAAGGAAGAATCAAGCGAACCAGTAAAGGCTCCTCGCCCAGAATCAATTGCTGGTCCAAGATCAGTTAGAGCACCAAAACCAAGGGGATCTGGTCCTCGTGAAGGAGGTGAGTGGTCTGTTGTAAGAGGTTCTGGAAAACAATCCAGACCAAGAAAGCCAGTCGCATCAAAGGATGAATAAAAACTCAGATTTATTTAATAATTAGAATAGTTTTATTTTTGTAATGTAATGATAATAACAAAAATAAAATATAAAGTAAAATACAGAATATAAAAAATATTGAATATAATATGAGTGAATTTATTTTTGACGAAACTCGTATAAATGAATTAAAAGAAGTAAATAGTCGTATTGGTCTTAAAGACGATTTGAATATTGAAAAGAACAAGATTCTTATTTTTGTATATTGTCCTCCAAAAGTAGGATCAACTACAGTTGTATCATCATTAAGAATATCGGCATCGAACAAATTAACCGTTATACATTTACACAATGATATTATGTTGAAAGTATTATTCAATATAACCAATACAACCGTGAATGAGATTATACATTTTAACAAATTTTTAGGAAAAAAAGTGTATGTGATTGATATTTATCGCACACCGGTAGAACATAAAATGTCATCTTTTTTTGAAAACATAGACACCTTTCATTTTAATACGAGTATTGAAATTTTGAAAACTTATTCTATAGAACGGCTTATAAAAAGGTTTAACTATTTGTTTCCACATTTAGTTACAGGCGATTATTATAGAGAGACATATAATATCCCAACACAAGAACATCCATCGTTTGATTTTGAAAATAAATATTTACTTACGGAACAGAATGGTATTACATATGTTAAACTCCGATTAAAAGATTCGTATGTGTGGAAAGATATATTCAAGAAAATACTACAAATGGATATATATATTGTAAGTGATTACGAAACAGATAATAAAAATATAAAAGAAGTTTATAAAAATTTCAAGACTAACTACAAAATACCTAAAAATTTTATAGATACTATTAAAAATTCACCACAATTTCTTTTTTATAATGACATCCATGAGAGAAATGAGTATTTGAAAAGTTGGGAAGACAAATCGTTATCAGAAGAATTTACCCCGTTTCATACCGAAGAATATGATTTTTACAATAAAATATCCATGGATAATCATCACATGAATGAAATACAAGATCAACATTATATTGATTGTGGATGTAGTTGTATTTCTTGCGATAGAAAAAGAAAAATTTTACTTGAAAAAGCAAAACGGGGAGAGAAAATAAACGACAAAATTATTCATGGGAAATCAAAAACTGAATATTTAATTGATAAAATAAAAAACAATAGTTTTACAATATTGAAAAAAAGTAATAAACCGCGCAAAATAATAAAGAGCAATTTTATGGTTCAACATCACTTGTAATAATATCATTTGTCACTGTATTTTTATCAATAAGCGCATTCACATATTGATATACATTTTGTTCGCATTTTTCTCTGTTGCGATGAGTGAAATAATTGGTATATTCAGCTCCACCGCTTTGTTGTATCATTGGACGCGTATAATAACTAATACCACGGTGATTCACATCGCATTCCTTGAGTTTTTCATTGTATTCTTTTTCGATGATTCGTTGTTTTTCGATTAATTCGTCGAGTAGTTGTTGTTGCTCTAGAGTCATAATATCTTTACCACAATAAATGGTTGTTGAATTTGTCTTTTTTGAACAAAATACATAAATTAACGGTTGTTTGATTCCTCCGCTATTATACATAGGAGTATATCCTTTATCCGAAGATTTACATTCTATTCCAATAAATTTCAATTCGTCTAGTTTGATGATAAAATCAGGTGAATCATGTGTACCACATGGTTGTGATAAATAAGAATAATCTGGCATGACCGTCTCAAAAATAATAGGTTTTTCTTGAATACTATTTTCATACGAAGTATTTATCCATTTCCATATTGTTTCTGAATTCGGTTTTTCAATAGGTTTCCATTCGGTGATACCGTTATCAGTCATTAATATTTCTACAGCTTTTTCGTGTGAAGCAATATTATGTACAGCACCACTGGCAGCAGCATAGTTTTTAAAATATGGCATAGCCTTTATGCCATTCAATAATTGAAGCATTAATTGTTTATTTTTTTCGGTATTCATTCTTTAGTGATAATATTATTTGTATAAAAATATAAATAATATTCAATTTTTTTATATTTTTTATATTTTAAATATATAATCATGTGGGCTAAGTTTATTTTATTTAACATCATTTATATTTTATTTATATTTTTATGGGCGACAGATGATGATATAAAAGGGTTGCCAAAAGAACCTTTTAGTAGATTAGTAGCAATTATATATTTTACAGTTACAACTTTGACTACTACTGGATATGGTGATATAACTCCTATTAGTCCAACTGGTCAATTATTAGTGACTAGTTATATGTTGTTTATATTTTATTTGATTATAAATCAAGTAAGTATTTATCGAAATACTGGTATAAATAATGCTCTACATTCTTGATGAGATGTGTTAAACGTAAAATAAATATTGTATTTTGTATAATATTTATTGTGTAGTTTTGATTATTGTAAATAAAATATACTTATAATATAAGTATAAAAATGAAATATTTGGGAGGAAAACATGGAATTGGAAAATTAATTGCTGAATTCATATCAAAAGAATGTCCGCCAGAGAGTGTGAATGGGTATTTAGAGCCTTTTTGCGGTTCTCTCGGCGTGTTTAAACAAATGACTAGTCTTGATTATAAAAAATACATAGCATCAGATAAACAACCAGACTTGATTGAAATGTGGAAAAAAATAAAAAACGGGACACTTCATATTCCAAAACATATTAGCGAAGAACAATACACACGGTTAAAAAACGCGAAATCCCCGAATGCGATGAAAGCAATTGCCGGGTTTGGTTTGAGTTTTGGTGGGAAGTATTTCGCAGGATACGCACAAAAATGGGCGGGAAATAGTGGTCGTAATTTCTTGAATGAATTTAAAACATCTATTGATAAAATAACACCCGCGATTCGTAAAAGTAATGTGTATTTTTATAATAAATCATACGATAAATACGAGCCTAAAAACATGTTGATATATTGTGATCCACCATATAAATCAACCGAAGGTTATTCTACGGGCGATTTCGACCACGATTTATTTTGGGATACCATGCGAAAATGGAGTAAAGATAATTGTGTTTTTATTTCAGAAGAAAACGCACCCAGTGACTTTAAAGTGGTGTGGAAAATAAAAAAACGACGGACTTTGGATAAGACGAGTCGTTTTTATAAATATGAAAAGATTTATGCTTATGATCCATCCGGACAACAACCAGCGAAAAACAAAACCATTAAACAGCGTAAAACGAATAAAAGTCGCACGCGTAAAGTCACCTCGAGGTAACGCTTCTTCGTGAAAAGTTTTTATTTTTTATTTTTAAAATACCTCATATGGTGCAAGTATTGGTTTTTGGTCAACCATGATAATATCCGTTCCATGAGGTAATATATAATTACTATAATTTTCAAGCACTACATCATCAAATTCCATTCCTCTTTTTACACGGTCAAATACTCGGTCAGGATGAAATACTGTTTTTATCAAATCTTCGGCGAATGATTTATTTTTTTCTCTCATACCATCATAATCATAAGTAAAGATTGATGGGTTTATGGATAAACAACTCCAATCAATCCGTTTTTCTTCATTTGGATTTTTTTCTTTTTCGATTTGTTGTTTTATTAAATCAATCGCATTTGGATTTCCTGATAGCTCACACCAATCAATCTTATCTTGGTTTTTTTCTAATAAATGAATCGCATTTGGATTTGCTGATACCATATCCCATTCAATTTTTTCTGGATGTTTTTCTAATAAATGAATCGCATTTGGATTTTCTGATAATTGGTACCAATCATCAATTTTTTCTAGATGTTTCTCTAATAAAGCAACCGCATTTGGATTTTCTGATAAATTGTGCCATTTAATTTTATCTTGGTTTTTTTCCAATAAATGAATCGCATTTGGATTTTTTGATAAACTGTACCAATTGATTTTTTCTGGATGTTTCTCTAATAAAGGAATCGCGTTTGGATTTTTTGATAAATAGTACCAATCAATTTTATCTAGATTTTTTTCTAACAAATGAATCGCGTTTGGATTTTTTGATAAGCAATCCCATCTAATTTTTTCTGGATGTTTCTCTAATAAAGGAATCGCATTTGGATTTTCTGATAAATATTCCCATGATATCATATCCAAAATATTTTTATATTTATTTTTTTCTAATTGGTCTTTTATTAAATCAATCGCATTTGGATTTTTTGATAAATAGTACCAATCAGTTTTTTCTGGTACTTCTATTAAATCAAACTCATCCGGTTTTTCTGATCCCCAATACCAATTAATTCTTTTTTCATGTTGATTTATTTCTTTTTCGAATTGTTCTTTCACCAAATGAACCGAATTTGGATTTATTGATAATGAACACCAATTTAACTTATCCATAGGAATCCAATCACGTAATTTATAATAATTGTATGACATTTTAAATTTTGTTATATTTTTTGTATTTGGGTAAAGTAAAAAAATGAAATAAAAATAATTTCAATTTTTATTTCATTTTTTTTATATCTTAGTTAGATGAAATGAAAAAAGGTATTCCTGTCAAGCGACGGGTCACTTTTTATTTTTTTAGATTACATGATTAAAATTTATATAAGTTTATTTGAAATAAAATTGTCTATGATCATCAAAATGTCCTTTTTTTTTATCGTTATTTATTAACTCAGCAAAGCGTTCATCTCCTAATTCAGTAAGGATTGCGCTATAATATTTTTCTGTAATGCCGTATTGACCAACATAGGGTATATTAGCTATAATTTTCTCTTTGTAGGTAACAATTAATTCATTTTCACTCTTACTCATCTTAATATTACTCGGTGGTGAAAGTGGTACAATTGGTTTCAATGGATGAATTGGATTCACTTGGCTACTACTTGCTGGTTGAACTGGAGCTGCGGTTGTTGGTTGAACTGGAGCTGCGGTTGTTGGTTGAACTGGAGGAGTAGCACTGGTTGTTGGTGTAACTGGCACAGTGGTTGTTGGTGTAACTGGTGCTACTGGAGGAACTGGCACAGCGGTTGTTCGAACAACAGAGATGGTTGCAGTGGGTGGAACTGGCACAGTGGTTGTTGGAGGTTCTATTTTTGTATCGCCATATTGTTTATTCATTTTAGTCACGAATTTGTCACATAAAAATTTGATTGTTTTGTTTAAATGATCGTTTATATTTTTTCTTTCTAAATTTGATTTATTTACCAATACTCCAAATAAACGATCAAGAGTTTCATTTGCTTTAAATTTTACATTATGGTGCGACCCTTGATAAAATGGAATAAGACTACTAGAAACACCTGTTTCACATGATGGAAATTGGGCAATTTGTTTGTTGTTTCGTTCGGTAATGATTCCTCCTATTTTCGCACGAAATTTGTCTTTTGTAATTTTTGTAGAATCAATATTCATCTTATCCAATTCGGGTTTGATTAATACACCCCATTCAGGATGATATGACGATTCCACCTCAATATCACCGATATAAATCCCCGTTGGAGTTTCCTTCATTTCTTCTTGTTTTCCTTTAATACTTTTAGAATAATCACGATAATATAATGAATTATTGTTATCAAACTGATAATAAAACATATAAGAACCATTATCAACCCAAACTAGAATTTTGGATGTATCCTTATCTTCTGCTTTAATATTATCATATTTGAATAAATCAATTGGTGAAATGGTATAAACGATGTCTTCAATCCGAATTTCAAATTTTAATCCTTCTTTTAATTGTTTGTTATACATACGACCAAAACTGAAACGGTAAGATTCATCAATATTATTATTATTAATACCATTAATTATCTCAGCTATTTTCTCAGGATAGGAATGTAAAATTTGTACTGTTCCTGATCCATTTTTATCGATTGCGTATTTATCCCATAAGTTACAAGTTTTTTTGGATGCGTCATGTGGATGTAATACGTAGTCTGAAAACCTTTCAACATTATAGTTAATTTTCATTTCTTTCACATCTTCAGTACCATCATTCGGTCTTGAAATATAATGAGCTGTTCCCAAATTGGTTAAATTAATATCAGCAATATTTCCACCCGCACCAAAACGACCATGTTTATCTTTAGTAGATTCTGAACGACGATGAACTGTTCCACAATTTTTTAGTTTGTCTTCATCCATACCATTACCATTGTCAGCAATTATAATAAGATTATCCTTTTTATCAACAGTAATTTGTATTACCGTAGAAACTTCTTGAATAGAATTATCAACTTTTTCACATAAGGTATCGAATGTGTTGAACCCAATAGTTGTCATGTTTTCAAACATTCCACGAGCACAAATAGTATCGTTGGTTTTTTTTTCACGATTATCAATTTCAGTAGTCATTTTATGTATATTGTATATTTTGTAAAATACTTATTATGATATTTAAAAATAAATATTTAATATTTAAAATCAATTTTTTTATTTACAAACATGATGTCTGTTTTATTTTTTTGACACATCTACCGCGGGTAAATTCTTCAATAAAGGTAATAATATTTTGGCAATTGATTCATGGACAAATAATTTTTCGGTATTGTGTGTGTTTGATGCGACTGCCGAGTTTTTATTGAAACGTGTCTTTTTACTTTGCGCAGCACTGCGATAACGTTCTTGCTCCCATATATTTATAAAATCAGGAGGTGCCGTGATTTCCGATATGACAACCATATTTTCTTTACTCCATTCACGCATGACTTCCCAAAATTTGTCATTGTCAAAAACATCGTATTTTTTTGTATCCCGGCGGTATTTTATAGGATATTTATTGAAGGCATATGGAGGGTCGCAATAGATAAACATCTTTTTTGGTTTAAATTCCGTATAATCTTTGTTGGTGAATTTCACTTTTTGTATGAGTGGAGCGATTCTTTTTAAACTGTTGGTCATTTCTTTACAAAAATCCTCCGGTTTGTCATTCAAATATTTTTGTGAATACGCGCCAAAAAATCTTCCACCAAAACTCATACCAAAACCAACGAATGCCTTGTATGCATTTGGACTGGGAAGTTTTTTTGCCTCCAAGTATTCTTCCTCTGAAATAGATTTTGGATAAACGAATGTTCCTTCTTTGACTTCTTTCCACATTTCAATCAAGTCTGGATGATAATCATTCGCTATTATTTTTGCTTTTACACCCGTCATGTTTTTTAATACACCGAGAGAACCACAAAAGGGTTCAAAATAAGTCGTTAATTTTGTATTGAAAACTTGTTCATATAAATCCCATAAATCTAATAAAACCGGGGCAATATATTTTCCTAAACGTTGTTTTCCACCAAGATATTTCATATACTTTTCAAATATATAAATATTTTTTGAATAACGTGAAAAAAGGTTAGGCTATCCTAAAATAAAAAAATTGAATAACTATTTTTACATATAAATTTAAATTACACAGACAAATCAAATAGTAAATTATCAAAATGAGTATTCAAAAATATGCCATATTTGCGGGTGACCATTATGATGCGTCGGGTGGTTTTGGAGATATATATGATTTTACAGAAACTTTAGAAGAAGCAACCAAAATTTATGAAAAAATACTTACTATAAAGACAAGTTGGAATGATAAACCTGATATTTGGAAAGAAATGAATCCGCTGACAAAATACCGTAATCTAAACCCTTCAATCAAGAAAAACTCATTTGAATGGGCTCATGTAGTTGATTTACAAACAAAAAAAGTAGTGTTGGATAGTAAAATGAAAAAATAAATAAATCGGCGTGATAAGCATGCGTGAAAAAAGGTATTCCCGTCAAGTGGTGGGTCACTTTTTTCTTTTGATTATTTAAGTAGTCTTCATAATTCATATCCTGGCTCATAAATACCAGTTTCATCATTATATACCATTTTATTTGCTGCGCGTTCTGTAGTATATATTGTCGCACCTCCTGGATTCGTCCAACAATTATGTAGGGTTTTTGGAGGAGTTCTTTCATTATGATAAGAATAATTCATCGATCTATCAATAATTTTATTTTCGTTTTTATTATATTTTTTTTCTACTAATAATTTATTTTTATCTCTTAATAGAACAACCTCTTCATGTAATGACTTATTTTCTTCTTTTAATTTTTCATTATCTTTTAACATATCAAAATAAGATGTTTGTATATTTTTTATTTTATTTTCCATTTCTCGCACTTCTTTTTCCAACATTTCATTTTTTGTAGTGGAATATTTCAATTTGAGTAATACATCTTTCTCATTTTCAGGGTTACGCACATTTTTTTTTAATTGTTCTTTTAATATTTTTATACATGAAATTACATTTTGATAATGTTGTTGATATAACCCAGTATATTGACATGCTTTAGATGGTAATAATTCTTTTAAAATTTCAATGATATAATCCGGTATAGGTATATTATCATTTATAATCAACAAATCACTTATCGGGTAATATTGGTTTGGGTGACCAGAACATATAGATATACCTTGTTGTTTTATATCTACATTACCATATTTATCTATTTTTATATACATTTTTACAGCATTGCCACCGCAATCATACGGTGGAGGTGGTCTTAACATGTCATTCACAACATCAAGAACATATTCACTCATTTTTGTATTATTATTTTTAGGTTTAGGTTTTGGTTTTGGTAAAATAATATAAATAGAGAAAAAGAATTTCAATTTTTTTATTTATTGTCACTCCGAGGTGACACTGCGTGAAAAAAGGTATTCCTGTCAAATGACTAGTCACTTTTTTCTTTTTTTAATTACATTTATTATAATTTACAATTATTCGTTTTTTTCTTTACACTCTAATAAATTTAATGCTTCGTCAATACGATTTTTGTTTTCCATGAAAACACTTTTTCCAAGGCGAGGTTTGCTGAGGTTCAATGTTTTCAAGAATTCACTTATGTTGGTTCGTTGGTATTTGTTGTGGAAAATTTCTGGTGTTACTTGTTTCATTAAGGTAATGGCATAACTATTGAGTTCGCTCATTTCTTTCAAGACATTTTTGATCTTTTGAATGCTTTCCTCAACGGTCATGACTGGTTTTTCGGCAACAACGACATCTATTTTAGTGTCTTCAAGCGCAAACATTTCTTGTTCTTTTTTTTCAGATATTTTTTCTGCTTGTTTCTTGAAATGGTCGTTTAAAATTCGCGTTCTTTTATAAATATCAATCAGTTTGATGATTCTTTCAGTGTGTTCTCCAACAACATGTCTATCAAAATCATCCATTAAATCGTCGTTTCCAGTAATTTTTAACATGATCATGACAGAATTTTCCGCAGGATATCTTCTAAAATCGGCATTGGTATAGAAACAAATATCTTCAACCAAAGAATCAAAATCTTCAATGACAATTTCATGAATTTCATCATCATATTCATCTGTTTCAGAATTATCATCCGCGTGAGAATTATCATCAGTGTAACTTCCGTCATTATCCTCGTGATCTTCTTCTTCTTCATCGTCGTCTTCCATATCTTCTACCATAGCTGATCGGCACATGGGGCAATCAAAACCATTATGACAAGAGTTTTTCATTAAACAACTACAGTGAAATTTGTGACCGCATTCGGTGACAACACTGTTTTTGTTTCCATCAATAGGGTCCATACAAATAGGACATTCAATGGTTTCCTGGACAATGGTTTCCGCATCGAATTCTTTTTCTAAATTCATGGCTTCAATGAATTCATCAAAGGTAAATTCTGGAATTTCGTTCATGTTTTGGATTGACATTTTGTTTTTTAAAGTTTATAAACTAGTAGTTTTGGTTTGATTTGTTTTTGGTAAAATGATACAAGGATGGAAAAAGCATTTCAATTTTTTTAATTCAAGCGTGATGACGCAAAATTTATATTGTAACCTCCTGGTGACACGCGTGAAAAAAGGTATTCCCGCCAAGTGGTGGGTCACTTTTTCCTTTTTTAATTACAAGAATAAATTTATTGTTTATTACGACATAGAGGCGATTCTTGAGAACAGAATGCGACATGATATTTAATACTAGATCCAACTTTGACATTACAAGTTAAACATGTGTCGTTTTCATAACAATGTTTTAAATGTTTAGAGGCAATATGTCCAGCTAAAGTAGTGGTATTTTTAGCACTTTCATAACAGCAACCATCAATAGGACATTTTAGATAAGTTATCTCATGATGATTCTTGATATGATGTGCTAGTCTGGTAGATGCTTGGAATCCTTTGTTACAATAGGAACAAACATGGGGATTCATTAGTCTTCCAGATTGTTCAGGATGACTGTTGTTAATGTGCATAGATAAAGTATTACCATTGACAGTGTTGTAATCGCAATAAGGACAAGTTTTAAATCCATCGTCATTGGTTTGATGTACATGACGTACGCCTTTGAATCCTTTTTTAACACGTCTTTCATTGTTGGTTTCTTTGAAAATGCGTTCATTAGAAATAATTTCTGGTTCAATTGTTTTTTCTTTGACTTCCTTTTCGTCAGCATAAACATCTGCGTCTTGAGTAAGATCAATTACCGGTGTGATTACCTTACATAAAGGAATATCAAAATAGGAAACAACTGGTTCAGCAACAGTTGATACTAATGGATTCGCAACAATAGTTAATCCACCATTTGATTGCGGGTGTTGGTCTTGTCCAAGAAGAAAGTTTAAAGTAATACTCATTGAGGTCATTTTAAAGTTTTGTTTTTGTTGTTGTTTGCTTGTAGCGTTTGTTTGATTTGTTTGGGTACAATGATTTAGTAATAAAAAAAATGATTCAATTTTTTTGAAGTCATGTGAAAAATCACGAGAGATGAAAATACCGAAGGTGGGTTAGGGTTAGTGTTACTGGCGTTAAAAAAAGGCAATCCAAGTGGATCACCTTTTTTTATTTTTTTATTTTTATTTTTCAACAATATGAAATTTGACTTGGTACTCTTCGCCGTGAAATAGAAAGGTATAATTCATTTGAGATGGTGTTTGATAAGAGAACCATATGGAATCATATTCATTATCATCAATATCATCGGCAT
>JACCED011659705.1_pt1 | contig 60639 bp, 35 predicted proteins | sample 7455021 | NCBI WGS metagenome assembly JACCED01 (sample SAMN15323456, study PRJNA562643) | freshwater metagenome | isolation source: river surface water | place: USA:Blue River Watershed | collected 2017-08-19 | reverse complement strand
ATGCTTATTCTTTGATCGAAAGACATGATCTTCGTGTTGCTCGTGTATTCATGAATGCTCGTGATTATGCTGACATCAGAAAATTCGGTCGTGACATCTTGGATATCGAATCACAAGCTGCATTATTGAAGACAGGTCTTCAGGCTACACTTTGGGGTGCTCAACTTATCACCTCTCGTTTAGTTCCTGTCGGTACTGTTTATGTATGCTGTGAACCAGAAATGTTCGGTCGTATCCCAGTTCGTACTGAATTGACCGTTCTCTCTGCTGATGATCCTAAAGCTCGTACAATCGGTTTCTCAGTGTTTGAAAATCTCGGTATTGGTGCTTACAATCCTCGTGGTTTGGCTCGTTTGACCGTTACTCGTTAATAGTTAAACACTCGGTTTTATCGTGGGTAAAAAACCCCATGAGCCTTAAAAAGCTCATGGGGTTTTTTATTTTAATTTGAACCGTTCTCCTATAATCAGAAAAAAGAATTTGCAAAGATAGTATATATAATGTAATGTATACCTTAATAGGCTTTTGGTTGTTGGAGCTTATTGTTGAGGGGATATATAATGATATATTCTCTTAATAAATCTTGCATAGTAGAATATAATAATGTATATTAAGTATTAGATGGGTACTGCGTTGCTTTACTTATTTGTTTTGTTTGTTATAAGGGGAGATAGAAATGTCTCCCCTTATAATTTATTCTGAGCTATCTACTTTCTTGTCGTTTCTTCTGGTAGATAGCTTTGTGTTTAAGAGGGGTGTATGAATTATTTTCATACACCCCTTTTTTTATAATTAAAAAAGATAGTAAAGTAGTATAATGCTTATATGAGTATGTATATATAATACATAATGAATCTAAAAGGAGAATATCCAATGTCTGAGATTAATTTTTTCAAAGGGACTTTTATTAAAGTTCAAGCATCAACAACCATTCATTTAGGTAAGTTAGAAAGAAATCTATATCAAGGAGATATAGTCGAATTTGATGGTGTTACCTTAAAGATTGGAAATGAACAAGTAGTAATGCCTGAATTAAAATCAGGTGTAAAAAGAGGTTGGTTAAAGATTGTAGACGAGACACCTGTTGTAGTACAAGAAGTAGCTGCACCAGTAGTACAAGAAGAAGCACCTAAAGTACCAACTGCAGGAAAACCCAAAAAAGAAATGAAAGTTCAAAACATTTATGACGAAGAAAAGTCCGTTCATAATGTAAAGAAAGAAGCTACTGAACAACCTGCAAAGAAGTTCCCTTTAAAGGTAGAAAGTCAAGATGATGATATTCGACCAGTACACAAGGTAGATAGTAAGAGTGGAGCAACAGTAACAGGTGCAACAAGTGCAATGGATAATGTTTCAGCACAACAAGGTGCTGAATCAGTTAAGATTCCATTAAAGACAGCATCTAAGCAAAAATTAGTTATTTCTGATGGTAGTCAAATTACTAGAGAAATGGCAAAGTTAGAGAATTTATCTCGTGATGCTGTTATTAAGAAACCTGTTGTTGTAGTAGATCAACAAGAAGCTGAAGTTGTAAGTAAAGTAGGTCAAGCACCAGTATCTGTAGAAGAAGATAATTTTGAAGATATTGAGTTATCTGATTCTGATTCAGATTTAGAAGTATCTATTGAAGAATTATCTGAAATTATCAATAATGATTTACAAGAACTTGATAGTGAAGAAATTGTACCTGAATTAAGTCAATTTGAACAAGACTTACAAGCAGTACAAGCATTAGAACAAACATCACCAACAGGTGCAATTATTACAGGTACAGATACAAGTAAAGTAGTATCTGTAGATGGTATTGATTGGGATAAATCAAAGCATTGGCAACATCGTGTTAAGTTAGCGATTGAAAAGTATAAAGACAATCCTGATATGATGGATAAGATTAAAGCGATTGAAACAGATGGTGTAGTGAAAGCGATTGAAAAGGCTTTAGCTAATCAATAATAAGTTTATAGTCTCCTTTTATATATAAATTTCAATAAGGAGACCCCCCCTATGAATACCCAAACTTTAAATCGTATGATTAAAGCATCTTACTCTGCACCAAACGGTGCTCAGTTAAGAAAAGCCTGTTATGGCTTATTATCTGTAAAAAGCCGTAGAGCTTCTGAAAATCCAGCTGTTGCTCTAGAACAAATCGAAGAGTTACCTAAGCAAGAACAAGCTAAAGTAAAAGCAGATATTATTGCTAAAGCTTTAGTAGAAGAATCTGCTAAGGATCAAGCTAAGTTAGAACCTTACGGTTTAAAAGATGTTAAGAAATTTGTTGCTCAAAATCATTTGACACCAGAAGCTATTGAAAAAGAAGTAGAAAATGTTGATCCTATGGTTAAAAGAAGTGTTGAGGATCAAATATCTTCTCCTAAAGAAGCAGTTTCATTAGCAAGTACCGTTATTAGGTCAAGAACTTTTGAAGAATTAGCTGACTATTTAGATATGCCTTTTGATTGGCTTCAATCAAAAATTGAAAACATCAACTATTTTAAAATTGTTGTTGTTTGTATTGCTATTAAATATGTAGTACTTACAGCAATAGGTGCAGCTGCAACTGGTGCTGGTGTAGGTACATTTATTTTAGTAGGGATTTATTTTGTTGCTAAGAAATTAGCTATTCCTCTAATAATTTATTATTTTTTCGGAAATGTTATTGACTGGATTCAAAAGAGATTCAATATGCTTTTGAGTTGGGTACTTCTTCTTGTACCTAGAGTCTTTATTACCATTTTTAAAGGTATGGGTTGGCTCATAGATAGTGTATTACATAGCCTTAAAGGTGCTTTTAGTAGATTTTTCAGTCGCCAAGCTAAAATAGCTATGCAATCCCCCCAATTTAGAAAAGCTTATTATAGCATTTAATACTTATTAAATAGTCTCCCTTATTCTATATATATAAATTTCAATAAGGAGACCCCCTATGAATACTCAAACTTTAAATCGTATGATTAAAGCATCTTACTCTGCACCAAATGGTGCTCAGTTGAGAAAAGCCTGTTATGGCTTATTATCTGTAAAAAGCCGTAGAGCTTCTTTAAAAAGTGCAGATGGTCAATTAATGGAACAAATGGAACAACTCCAACAATTACCACAAGAAGAACAAGCTCAAGTAAAAGCAGAAATTGTAAAAGAATCTTTAGTTGTTGCATCCAAAAAAGCACAACAAAAAGGTAATCAAATGGGTTTATTACATATTCGTAATTTCTTAGCCAAAGAAGGGATTTCTTTGGAAGAAATGGCAGATATGGTAAAAGAAGTAAAAAATCAAAAAGAATTGTTAAATGCTGCTAGAAAAGTAGCTAAAACAGATGTTGAGATTATTGTTCTTTCTGGTAAAATTGCTAAATCTTTTAGTTTTGAAGAGGTTGCTGATTATTTAGATATTCCTATTGATTGGATACAAAGACAATTTCAAGATACAAACTATCTCAAATTAGTTTGTCTTGCAGTATTGGTTTATACTCTCGTAGGAATTATTTTTGCAGGTGCAGGTGCTGCGCTACCTGTGATCGTAGGTGCTGGTGGTGTAGCTTTATTCGCTTTAAAAGGTATTGGTGTAGCCATGATTCCTTTACTTTTAGAATTTCTCTTAGGTAATGTTGGTAAGTGGTTACAAAAGAGATTTGGTATGTTATTAGGTTGGGTTGCTACTATTATACCACGAGCTTTTGCTTTGATTGTAAAAGGTGCCGGTTGGTTATTGGATAAATTCTTTAGTGGTGTTGGGAGTGCTTTTAGTAGTTTCTTCAGTCGCCAAGCTAAAATCGCTATGCAATCCCCCCAATTTAGAAGAGCTTATTATAAACTTGTTTAAATTTTAATTTATACTCTGTTATTTATATATGAAAATGAAACTATTAGGAGAAAAAGCTAATGCGATATAATAAATATGCAATGCCAGTAGATCCTAGAGTCTTAGAAAAAGATTTTGAGACGGATACTACGGTGAATTTAAATAGTCTATTAAGGCAAATTGAGAAATTATTTCCTTTAAAGAAAGCAAACCCTTTATATCTTAAATTAGTTAACAATGCTTTTTGGACACTATGGAAACAGATTGATCATAAATTAGGTATCAATTTAAGAGATCGTGAAAAATTAGTTCCACACTTTACCTTAATGGGTGAATTAGTACCCCCTAAAGATTTGAAATTTGCTTTTCGAGGTGCCCGTCTATCTTCTTACGATCCCAATCTTTTAAGTAGAACTTACCCTAATATTAAAAAAGATGAAGTTATTAAATCCCCAAAAGACCCTGAAGTATTAGCTCATTTACAATCATTAGCTTATGGTTTAAGATCTTGGTCAGACGATAAAAATGTTGCTAGAAATTGGGCTCTTGGTAACAAAGGAAATGTTATTGACCCTACAAAAGATAAAGTCGTTTTTATTTGCAAAAAACCTAATGTCTTATTTGATGTTGGTCGCTACTGGGATGCTCTTGATAAACATCAGTATGAAGAAACAGAAAGATGGGATAACCAAGATAAAGCTCCCTTTGATTATAATGAAAAAATAATCTACCTTAAAAACCCTAAAATTAAAGAAATTCATTTTGGACAATCTACTGGCATCTGGTATGTTGTAGTTTCCGAATCATAAATAGTATTTAATTTATAATCTTCTCTATGTTTATATACACACAATATAGAGGACTATAATAAAATGAAAAGACAAGCATCAAGCCAAGCATCATGGTCTTTATTAGCTGAAGGTGTTACATCAGCAAGAGTTCAAGCACATAGAGTAAGAGCATCTGTTATTCAATTACAAAATGCTATTAAAGGTACTCCTTTAGAAGAAGAACTTCAAAGATTATGTGGCGATGTATTACTAGCTATTCCTAGAGCTGCAGAAGTTATTGAAAAAGAATTAGACAGAACTAATTATGCTTTAATTAAATTAGGTGAAGGTTTTTATCGTTCTCGTTTACCTATTGAAGATAGAGAAATTGTAGAAATTTCTTCTAAATTCAATCCTTATCCAAGTCCCAAAAAAGTTGCTCATAGATATCTTAATTCTAAGAGATAAATAAAATGACAGATAAGTATGGGTATAGGGTACCAGCACAAGAGTTAGCTGGTGTTAAGACATGGGTAGAAAAAGAAAAAGTAAAAAAACCTGCACCTGAAAAAGGTAGGGAACAATATGAGGATGGAAAACCTCAAAGGGATAGGGTATTGCCTTTACCTAGTGGTCATCCTGAAGGTCGTGATGTAAAAAAATATAGTCCAGGTGCTATGAATACACCTAGTGATAGCCAAGACAGTCCTTTAAAACCATCTAAACCTTATGCCTTATCTAATAAACCTATGGGTAAACCTGTACATAAATCACCTAGAACTACAGGTGTACCTGGTGAACAATATGGACATCCATATATAGATATGGGGACTATTGTAAATCAGAGAAGAACAATGACGGCGAGTGATGATATTTTAATAGCAGATATTAACTTTAGAAAACACCCACAATATCCAGATAGACAAAGAAACCAACAAGGTGAAGCTAAAAGATATTACAAGAATTGGTATAGGAAGAATAAGAGATTCGTTAAAAGAAGAATGAGGACATATAATAGAGAGAATAGGGTGGAAATAAAGAAATACAATAAAAAGAGAAATGATGCACCTGAAAAACACACTCGTATAAAACCATATGGTGTGAGAACTATAAAAGAAAGAAATAAAGAGGCTATGATTATGAGAGTAGCTAGTATGTACTTAGAAGCTAGACCAAAATCAGGTCCTGGTAGTCATAGTGGTCCTGGTGTGAAAAGAAGAAGACCTTTAAGAGGTATGGCTAAACTTAAAGCTAAACAAAACTATATTAAAAACCGAGTACAAAAACTAAAGTACCAAAAACAGTACTATAAGAAAAACAAAAGGAAAATTGAAATGTATTACAAGAAAGCAAGTGATAACAAGCTCATGTATTTACAAATGTTATTAAGTGGTTTAAGAGCTGCTCATTTTGCACATTGGACTACACATTGGCAAGTTAAAGGTCAACCTTTTTATGGTGATCATTTACTTATGGAAAGACTTTATACAGGAATTGTAGACGATATAGATACCTTAGCTGAAAAGATTGTAGGTATGTATGGTTCAGAAGCTGTTGAACCTGTGAGTCAAATTGACCAAATGTCAATCTATATTAGGGGTCTTGTATCTTTAGAAAAAGACCCTTTACATAGAGCTTATTTAGTGGAACAAGGTTTACAACAATTATTTACTTTTATCTATAATAAGCTAGAAGGACAAATGTCATTAGGTTTAGATGATTATATTATGTCTACAGCTAATGCACATGAAACTAATGTATATCTATTGAAACAAAGACACAGCTAATGAAATTCAATATAAGAACGGCAGAAGTAAATCTTTGTGAAACAAATGATAGTACTTGTAAAGATAATTTAAATTTATCAAGAATTGAAATGCCTGTAATAGAAGAAGATTTTTTAAATCTTTTAGAAGATGGTATGTTAGATATACAAGAAGTACCTAATAAAGCTAAGGGTCCGTATATAAATAGTGGTAAGGGATTAGAAAAGAATAAAGTACAAGTAGAATATACTAATATAGATGTTAATCTTTTAAAACCTATACAGAAAGAGATATGGTTAAGTAAAGCTATAAAAATAGCTTTCTCAGAAAAAGATATAAAAGAACCTATAATAGTATCTAAGGATTTATATATCATAGATGGACATCATAGGTGGGCGGCAATATTATTATTAAGCCACTTTAATGAAACAGATTTAGTCAAAATCTTAACTTTAGCTGTGAAAGATAAGATTGAAGATATACAAGATATTTTTTTAACCAAGAGAACTAAAAAAAAGAATATGCCTTGTATGAAAGTTGATTTAAACGGAAAAAAGCTCTTAAAGATAGCCAATGCGTACACTGATGCAAAAGGCATTAAAAGAAAAGAATAGTGTTTTTATATCTAATACTCTTATAAAAGGAGTCATAAATATGATAAATAAAGTAGCAAACCATTTAATAGCTAGTATTAAGAATAAACAATCTAAATCAAAAATCAATAAGTTAGCAAAAATTTTGTTTAGAATTGCTAGTGAGTCTTTATACAAAGAGAAAGTAATTGAAAATTTTATCGAAATGTACAGTTCATTGGATGAATCATTAATTTCTTATATTAGTGATGGAAGAAGAAATGTGTTTTATGTAGATGAAGATAATGTAAAACCTATAAAAAAGAGTAGGTTATCTTTAGAATTACTAGCTCAGATGTTGAGAAACCGTTCTGTTGAAGAAATAGAAGAATTTTCTAATTCTTTAGCTGAAAATAGAAATACAAACACAAAAGAATTACAAAGTGTTGTAAATCAAGTCACAGGAAATATTTATAACATAGATATTATAAATACAAATAAGAGAGATGCAGAGAATAAACCTTTAGAGTACAACTTTACTTTTCATAAAATATATCATTTTGGACATAGACAATATTTAAGAGAAGTTACAGAAAAAACATTATATAAAACTTTAGTTTTTCTATCTAGGGCATTAGTGCAAGGTTGGGATTGGTTTGTAACAAATATGCGAGGAGATAGGATGAGATATACTACACAAATAGAACATCCTTTAGGGGGTAAGGTAGTAATTGTTTTCAGTCTAAAAGATAAAGTTTTAACACCTAAGAAAAATATCTCTATTGATTTGATTTCAGTATTTCCTACTTATAGTCCACCACCAAGATACTTTGTAGACTCTAATATCAAGTTATTAAATCAGGTAGAATTATCTGATGAGAAATGTAAAGTGAAACCTCAAACACAACTTGAAACAGAAATAAGTTTTTTAAAATCCCCTAACTCATATTCTATAAGTGAATTTGTAGATCTTTATTCTCGCATTCAAAAAGAAAGACAAGAAAAAACACTTAAAGTTACATACAAGAATATAGAAAACCAAGCAGAAAGATTAGAAATTTCATTCCCCAAAGAATTAGAATTTGCTGTAGGTTCAGATAATCTTAAAAGACTTGCCCTAAGATTAGGTGTTATAATGAGTGATCCTGAGATCGCCTCAACACCTTCTTTGAAAATTAAAATTCAAATTCCTTGTTCCCAATGTAGATACCCTTCTACAGGTGCAACATCTACAAAAAATGTAGATGTTAATTTAAACATTCAAAATATGCTACCTTCAAAAATTAAGATTGTTTCTTTTGAAATGAAAGAATCTAGAGATACACCTTCTCGTTCATGGTGGGAACTTAAAGTTGTTTAGGCCAGATATAATCTAATTCTTCACTAACACCTTGAAAATATAACCTATAATATTCAGGTTTCTTTTGTACTAATTTACTTTGATGACTAATATGTACTTTCTTATCCCCCCACCATTTAGGTTTATTAGTATCTCTTGCAAATAATAAACCTATTTCAAATCTCTCTTTTAAAGTATCTTTATATCCTAAAGATATCCACTTATTACATATAGATATACCATATTCACATAAAGCTCCTTCATGACCATCCCACATTAAAACAGCAGGGTGATTAAACCATGCTCCTTTCTCTACTCCCCTCTTCTTTGCATATAAGACTTTTAATATCTGATATGCCTCTACTCTTTGCTTTCCTAATCTCTGTCTATCTAAGACATTAGCTATTTCTTCGTAGCTAGTATGGGGTATAAATGTTTGCATTTTATTTTGTCCTTTCTCATTCTATTTTATAGTTTTTTTGTATAGTATCTTGAATTTTTTAAACATCTTTCATAAGGACTATTAAAATGCCTTTACAACATCAACATATTGTCATTAAAGCATATGTCAAAAATACACCTATGTCTTGTGAAGCTATTGAACAATGGCTACTCGAACTCATTCCAGCTATCGATATGAAAATCCTTGCTGGTCCTTATTCTGTGTACTTAGATCGTGTAGGTAATCGTGGACTCACAGGTATCGCTATTATTGAAACTTCACATATCGTTGCTCATGTTTGGGATGAAGATAATCCTGGTCTTTTCCAACTCGATGTGTATTCTTGTAAAGAATTTAACAAGGAAACCGTATTTAAGCACCTAGATAAATTTGAAGTTGTATCTGCTGAATGGTTTATGCTTGATAGAACAGATAGTATTGTTATCACAGACCCCCCAACTAAGGGTATCTCCTACTAAGATTAGTATATATAATAATATAATATATATACAAACATAGGAGTATATACTATTATGATTATTATACATCATGGACCTGGAGTCCAAAACGGTATCGGTCAATATATTGACGAATTAGATTTTAAGCAAGTTAAAGATGCTTATGAAAAATTAAATGCTGAAGAGATAAGAAATCTCTGTGAAGACTTAAAACAAGCTTATCCTTATCAAAATCCTTGTTTAGTAGCAGGACCTTTAGATGAAGCTGATCCAAGTCAATTAGATACTTTATTGAAAATAATTGAAGAACCTTTACCTAATACCCCAACCCCTATTTTATGGGCAAATGATTTTGGAGCTATCCCACCTACTATCAGATCACGATGTGGTGAACGATATTGGTTTGATAACCAACATGAACACCCCTTATTAGATAAGGCACTAGAATTTGTAAATGCAATTTTATCTAAAGATCAATATAAAGCATTCACAATCCTTAAAGGTGTAGAGAAAAGTAAAGAAAGAGATTTTATAGATGCTTTACCTGAAGCTTTTATTACTAAAAATCAAATTAAGATGTGGGATACTATAAAAAAGCATACCCTCTTTAAAAGAGTTAGTCGTTTAGGTTTATATTCTATCCTTATAGATTTAGAAAGCATTAGTAAATGAAAATACACCTTAATGGAGATTTTGAAGACCTTAAATATTTTAAGTTAAGAAAACTCAAAGAAGAGAAAAACTTACTTGGATATGAAATTAGAGAAATTGAAAGTAAAGATGAAATAGGGGAAGCTATACAAGTAGGTTTATTTGATACTAGACCTATTCTTGTTATTATCCATAATGCATCTAAGTTATCCAAAGATGACTTAGAAAGAATATTTATTGCTTCTGAGAGTTTTGATCTTATTTTAGTGGATAAGAATACAAATAAGTTAAAAGCTACACACCCCCTTCTTAAAACAGAAACAATAGAAGAACCTAAGAAATTAGAAGAATGGTGTATTCAGTTTTTACAAGATCATTTAAAGAATGATTATGGAGTTATAATAGAACCTAACTTAGCTAAAGCTATAATTAGTCGTGTAGGTACAGATTTAGGTCATATTGTATTTGAATGTTATAAGTACAGTTTTTTAGCTGAGAATGGTAAATTAGAACCTAAAGCAGTAGGTAGTGTTTTATCTCAATTAGGGGATGTTGAAGGTTCTAAGTTAATAGATGCTATAAAGAGACTCTCAGCTAAAGATTTTTTAAAAATAGCGAATGAGATGGAAAATGGAAAGAGAGACCCTGCTATGGGATTTATAGCAGGTTTATATACCTATAATGTGAGTCTATGGTTAGAGGTGGGGTTATTATTAGCTAAAGGAGTTACAGCTAAAGATATGGCGAATTATATAAAAATGAATCCTTGGTTTATAGAAAACATTTTAGTACCTGAAGTAAAAAATATAGGGTTAGAAAGAATAAAAAATTTTGTAAAAATTGGTAGTGAATCTGAGTATGGAGTGCTTACAGGTCAGAAAGATGTATGGAACTGTTTTAAAAGTAGAATTATAAGTCTAATGATTATTAAATAACATTCCGTATGTTTTTACACAAGGTATAGTTTGTGTAGAACATATAAATTTATGGAGTGTATAAATGTTAGAATTTTCAGATCATGCTATTAGTCTTTTAGAAAACTATTACATGATGGAAGGGGATACAACCCCTTTAGATGCTTTTAAACGAGCATCACAAGCCTTTAGTGCTGGAGATAAAGAACTTGCTGATCGTATTCTCTCTTATGTAGAGAATGGATGGTTTATGTTTAGTAGTCCTATCTTATCTAATGCTAGATTAGAAGGTCAAAAGAAATCGGGTCTTCCTATCTCTTGTTTCTTAACCTATGTAGATGACTCTCTTGAAGGGTTAATTTCTCATAGTGAAGAACTAAGATGGATGTCAGTGATGGGTGGTGGTGTAGGTGGGCATTGGTCTAATGTTCGTTCTGTATCTGATAAAGCACCAGGACCTATTCCTTTTATTAAGACGATTGACTCTGATGTTGAAGCCTATCGTCAAGGTAAATGTTATCACCCAGATGTTGAAATCCTAACTGAAAATGGTTGGGTTCGATTTGGCGATTTAAAAGAAGGAGTTAAGGTAGCACAAGTAGGCGATGCTCTTGATATTTCTTTTGTCATCCCTACCGAGTTGATCAAAGAACACCATGAGGGTTCTTTGATCCGAGTATATGATGGGACAAATGTTGATGTTCTTGTGACACCAAATCACTCTATGGTCGTAGATATGGGTTATGGTCTTACTAAAGTGAGAGCTGACGAATTACTTTGTAATCAAGAAGTCCTTATGTTTAAAGAAGATGGGAATCATTTTACTACTCAAGCAATTAAAAAAGATGAAGTTCCTTATAATGGACTTGTTTACTGTGCTTTAGTACCTACAGGTAGACTTTTAGTTAGAAGTAATGGTCGTTCTCTTATTTGTGGAAACACTCGTAAGGGATCTTATGCAGCATATATGGATATCTCCCATCCTGATATTATTGAGTTCCTTAATATTAGAGTCCCTACAGGTGGTGATACTAATAGAAAATGCTTTAACCTTAATAATGCCGTAAATCTCTCAGACGATTTTATGAATGCTGTTGTTGAAGGTAAAGAATGGAATTTAATTGACCCACATACTAAACAAGTTAAAGAAACCCTACAAGCTAGAGACCTATGGCAAAGAATCCTTGAAGTAAGATTTAGAACAGGTGAACCTTATTTCTTCTTTAGTGATACTGCTAATAAACACTTACCTCAGTCCCTTAAAGACAAAGGTTTAAAAATTCATGGGTCAAACCTGTGTAATGAAATTTTCCTTTGCACAGATAAAGACAGATCAGCAGTTTGTTGCCTATCTTCTCTCAACCTAGAGTATTTTGACGAATGGAAAGACACTTCTATTGTTGAAGACTGTATCACTTTCTTAGATAATGTATTGCAGTATTTTATTGATAATGCACCACAACCTCAAATGAAAAGAGCTATCTATTCTGCTATTCAAGAACGGTCTTTAGGTTTAGGAGCTATGGGTTTCCATTCTTATCTACAAAGAAAGAATATCGCCTTTGAATCAGCTATCGCTAAAAGTGTTAATATGAGAATCTTTAGGACTATTAAAGAGAGAGCTGTTAAACAAACTGAAACACTAGCTAAAACAAGAGGTGAGTATTTAGATGGTGTAGGTACAGGTAGAAGAAATAGTCATTTATTAGCGATTGCCCCTAATGCAAATTCAGCTATTATCCTAGATACCTCACCTAGTATTGAACCATGGAAATCTAATGCTTTTACACATAGAACAAGAGCAGGCAGTTTCTTATCTAAGAATAAGTACTTAGATAAGATTTTAGTAGATAAGAATTTACCTAAAGAAGAATATGATGCTATATGGCAATCTATCATTTTGAATCAAGGTTCTGTACAACACCTAGATTGTTTAACTGATTACCAAAAAGATGTATTTAAGACAGCATTTGAATTAGATCAAATGTGGCTTATTGAACATGGTGCAGATAGACAAGTTCATATTTGTCAGGGTCAATCTTTAAATTTATTTTTCCCATCAGGTAGTGATAAAGCATATGTGAATGCAGTACATTTATCAGCATGGAAAAAAGGATTAAAAGGGTTGTATTATTTAAGAACAAGTACAGGTGTTGTAGCTGAAAAGGTTTCAACCAAAATAGAAAGAAAAGCACTCAAAGATTATGATGAGTGTGTAGCTTGCCAAGGATAAGAAAAATGAAGAAGATTATCTCAGCCTTATTACTCTACGATCTCAATAAAGATTTATTAGATACACATCAAACTGAAGATGTCTCTGATGTAGATTTGAATGAACCTGTTCTTATTGATAAGGCAGGCAAAATTAAAAGCAATATAGAACCTTTGATTAAAGTCTTACAATCAAAAGACCTTGTAAATGTCTATTATCGTATCGAAGAATAATATAAAACCTATTAAGAAACAATAATAGGAAAGGTTTAAATGTTAACTTATATCTCTTTATTCAGCTGTGCCGGTGTCGGTTGTTATGGATTTAAACAACAAGGTTTTGAATGTATAGCCACTAATGAACTTATCCAAAAAAGATTAGATATCCAAAAAGCCAATAACAAATGTAAATATGAATCGGGTTATATTCAAGGTTCGATTTCTGAACAATCCGTTAAGGATGCTATCCTACAAGAGATTGCCCTATGGAAAGAAAAAGAAGATTTAAAAGAAGTAGATGTCTTGGTAGCAACACCTCCTTGTCAAGGTATGTCTGTTGCTAATAGACAAAGAAAAGAAGAGACTCCTAGAAACAGCTTAGTTATTGAAGCCATAACAATGGTCAAACAGGTTAGACCTAAGTTTTTTTTATTTGAAAATGTTATAGCTTTCCCTAAGACACCTTGTGTAGATGTAGATGGAGAAACTAAATTAATCAGCGAAGCTATTCATTATAATTTAGATTCGGATTATGAGATTTTCATAGAAAACATTAACTTTTTAGAGTATGGTTCAAATTCTTCTCGACCTAGATGTTTAACGATAGGTTTAAGAAAAGATTTAACACAAGGAAGTTTGTTTTTTAGTTCATACCTTCAAGATTTTTTACCTAAGAGACAGAAACCCAAAACATTTAAAGAGTTGGTGGGACATTTACCATCACAAGAATCAGGTGTCTTTTGGGACAAAGATTTATATCATTATTCTTCTAAACTTAATGACAAATACTTATCCCTTATAAAGGGGGTACTTGAGGGTGAGTCTGCATATGAACATCCAGATTTAAAGATTAGAGAGTTATTGGGAGAAAAGAAATTTGGAGATAAGTACAGAAGAAGATCATGGAATAAACCTACTGTATGTATTCATACACATATGAATGACCCTACAAGTCAATGCACATTACATCCCACAGATGATAGATGTCTTACCTTAAGAGAATGTATGATTTTTCAAACCATACCAGAAGATTTTAAGTGGTTAAATGTAGAAAACCCAACAGAAGAACAAATCAAAAAAGCTACCTTACTTATCTATTATTGTATAGGTGAGTCTGTACCTACAAAAATATTTAATCAAATTGCTAAAAACATTAAGGAGTATCTTATATGTCAAAATTGATCGAACCTAGTTTAACTTACAAACCCTTCCATTACCCCTGGGCTATGGAATATGCTGAAAAGCATGAAAAAATCCATTGGGGTACATGGGAAGCTAAACTACAAGAAGATGTTAAACAATGGAAGAATGGTGGTTTAACAGACCAAGAGAGAAAGCATATTACATCTATTCTCAGAATCTTTACACAAAGTGATTGTGCAGTAGCAGGCAACTATTGTGATCAATTTATTCCTGTGTTTAAGAATAATGAAATCCGTAATATGCTTTTAAGTTTCGCTAACCGAGAAGGTACTCACCAACGAGCATATGCTTTATTGAATGATACTTTAGGTCTAGCTGAAGAAGAATATTCAAGTTTCCTTTCATTTACAGAAATGAGAGAGAAGATTGAATTTATGCAAGAGACAGGTATTCATAATGATCACCCTACATTAAAAGCTATAGGTACATCACTAGCACAAGCAGTATGTAATGAGGGTATGTCATTATTTAGTGCCTTTGTCATGCTTTTAAATTACCAAAGATTCGGTAAAATGAAAGGTATGTGTGAAATTGTTGAATGGAGTATCAAAGACGAAACCTGCTTTACCCCAGACACAGAAATCTTAACAGAAAAGGGTTGGGTTAAATTTGAATCCTTGCCTAAGAATTTGAAAGTCGCTCAATATAATAGTGATAATCAAGAAGTGTCTTTTACTACTCCTGTGGAATATGTAGATAAAGAGTATCAAGGAGATATGGTATCTTTTAAGAGTACTAAGAGTGGTGTTGATCTCACAGCTACAGCCGATCATGATTTATTATATCTACATAGTTATAAGGATGGTTTAAAAGCCACTAAAGTAAAGTTTAGTGAATTTGAACCTCATTATAGAAAGAAGCTTATAGTCTCAGGATTTAAAGCTGATGGGGAGTGGGAATCTTTAACACCTAAAGATAGATTCTTAATTGCATTACAAGCAGATGGTTCTTTAGATTATCGTATTAAAGAGTATGGTAAAAATACAGGATATAAGAAAGTAAAATTCTCTTTAAAGAAAGAGAGAAAGAATGAAAGACTACAAGCTATTTTAGAAGAATTAGGTTGGGAGTATAAAAAGACATATCAAGAAAAAAGGGATGATTATTTATGGACGGTAAAATCCCCGGATTTAGATATCTCTAAGACTTTTAATTGGGTAGATTTAACAAAAGTGACAAGTACATGGGCAGAAGAATTTATTCGAGAATTGATGTATTGGGATGGGCATGATGTAAATAAAGATGGGAACACCATTTACTACTCATCCACAGAAGAATCAAATATTGATGTAATTCAGGCATTGGCTACCTTTGCAAATATTAAATGTTCTAGGTCAACACAAGTAGATAATAGAAAAGATACTTTTAAAGACATCCATCGTTTATGGATGTACTTAGATACAAGTAGTACACCCACAGGTAGAGTAGAAAAAACTACTAGAACTTATATAGGTCGTGTTATGTGTGTATCTGTACCTACAGGTAATATTATTGTAAGACAAAATGGTAAAGTGGCTATTGTAGGTAATTGCCATGTAGAAGCAATGAATAAATTATTTCAGACTTTCTGTGAAGAGAACCCTAGAGTAGTGAATAATGACTTGAAAAAGCAAATCTACACTAACTTTACAAGAGCAGTTCAACTCGAAGATGCTCTTGTAAATTTGATTTATGAGAATGATGAGAATGAGATTTGTACTTTAAAGGGTAAAGATATTAAAACCTATATTAGATACCTTGCAGATAGAAGATTATTACAATTAGGATTAAAGCCTATCTTTGAACAGAAAGAGAATCCGTTACCATGGTTAGATTGGATTGTGAGTGGGGATAGCTTTAAAAATTTCTTTGAAGGTGTTGTAACAGATTATAATGCAAGTGGTATGACAGGTGAGTGGGGTTGGGATTAAGACCTAAGTATTACAATATAATCACAAGTTCTTTGAGTATTTAAAAACCTTTTAATTCCGATAATTTTAGGATTTGCAGGTTTAGCAAGAACTTCACCACCATTTAAAGGATCGGATTGTTTTGGAAACTTCCCTTGAGCATATTCATATATAGGGTCAGTATCTAAAATAATCTCTTGGGGTTTTGGATTTGCCCATACCATTAAAATACCGCCACCTATACGATGTCTTGCTTGATTTAAATAAGGTGTTGTCTTATGTTTATGTATAGACCAGCTAGATAGACCTCTAATGTAATATTGGAGGTATTTTTTAGACATATCATTTAAATCTTTGAATAAGACAGTTTCTTTTTCTTCTGTGCAAGAAGTTTCAAAAGAAGAAGCTATTTCCTCATGAAACAATCCATTACCGATACCTCGATATAAGTAAGGGATATTTCTTTTTGGGAATCTATCGCCTATTTCTTTCAATCTTTCAATCGTTTCAGGATAGTTTTTTTCTCTTCTCATATAACCATTAAACTCATGAATAAAATCCCACTCCTCAAGAGTTAAGGTGTTTGTTTGTGTCTGAGTAACTCTTTGAGGTGCCGACTCTAGAAAAGCTAATTCTTCCTCAAATAAATCTGGACTAGCGTAGTCAAAAATAAGACCTCTTAAAGAACTGGATTCTTTCTTATAGAGTAGCAACTCATGAAGATGACTACCAGCAGCATTATATCGATAGGTTTCGTCTTTTTTAGAAACCACTATTAAAAAAGAAGTTCCAGATGGTGGGTTTATTGGTGTTAGTATACAGGAAAAATAACTATCGTGAGGGGTTTCTTTATATGTTTTTATTGAGAAAAAACTTTTTATCCATTTCTCCCATTCTCTTTTAAACATTCTAAATTTAGTAGATGGGAAGTTATCTTTGATTAAACGGATATCATAAAAATCTTCCCCAAAAATACTCTCTATTACTTCTTTAAATTTTAAAAACAAATCAACATCAAACATGAAAACACCTTTCGTATATTTTAAAAAGACAGATATAAGATGATGTATAATAAAAAGAAAAAAGGAGAGTACAATGAAACTCAGATTTATAAAAAGATATGTAGATGAATCAGACCCTAACTTTTTAATAGTAGAAGCAGATGTGTTTAAATCTAAACATCAACCTGAACCAGATGATAGGGTTAAACTAAGAGTACCTATTGAAAATGCTTATATTAAGAAAGAGATTAGAGAACAAGCTAAAGTAAAAACAGAAGAACTTGAAGAAATAGATGTACCCATAGAAATGGATTTTGAAAATTTGGGTGTTTATAATGTGAGTGTGATATATGTTGTTTTGAATTACTTATATAGGTACATGGGTCTTTACATTTAAGAATATAGTAAATATTAAATATTAAAGTATAGATATAAAGATAAAACGGAGAGCATTATGTCAGAGAGATTACTAAACCCTTATAAAAGAGGTATCCTTTTAAAACTGAAATCTGCATATAAAGGTATATGGAAAGAACTCTACCCCATTTTTGAAATGTATCAATATTTAATCCAATTAGAAGATTACTTAATTTTAAAACTTAAAGATCCAGATGATATAAACACTCTATCTTCATCGTTCGATACTTTCCTAAAAGAGTTTAAAAGGTATTACCAAATACCTGATGAACTAGACTATTCCGGTATCAAAAGATTCATTCACCTAATAGATGAAGCATTGTCTAAAATAGAGATAGAAGAAAAAGCATATTTTTTAAAAATAGGAAGCCACCCTAAATTTAAACAAGTTTTAAAAGATGTAGAAAGTTTTATATCTTTGGTTTTTAAACTAAACAAAATATACTACATAACGATACCTAAAAATACAAATAAGGGTTTTATCTATAATGAGTTTAAATCTGTAAACCAAAACTTAGAAATAGATTCAGATGAAATCATCAAGCAACAAATTGAGATGAATTTCAAAATAAAAGAATTTAGAGAATTAGAAGTTTTAAAATACATAAGAGATAACAATCTTACTTTAAACACGATTGTAGAAGATGGTCAAGAGTACAAAGTTTTAAATGATCTTGAAAACAAAGTGGACAGTGTCTATACATCGGACAACATAAAACACTCATCACTCCAAAGAGCGATTCGACATAATAATTTTAAGAAACAGGTAAATGAGAATTTCTCTAAAATTAAGTTAGTAGATGATAAACTCATGTACCAAAATAGAATTTTTGGTGTTGTAGATAGAGTACAAGATGTAGAAGATAGGATACTTTCTTTTCAAAAAGAAATAGAAGATCAAAATAAGAATTTGAAAAAATATGAAGAAAAAGAAGAGTATTCTTTAGAAGTAGTTTCTTTATCTGAAGGTGAACTTACTAGAGAATTGATAGTAGCTAAAATTAGAGATAATCAAGGTCGTGTTCGTCCTGTAATTGTTAAAGGTAAATTTAAAGGTGTCTTTCTTGATCAGATTGTTTCTAACTTAGGGCAAATGTTAGAAACTGAATACTATTATGTACAAAAAGATGCCACAGTAGAAAGTATATCCAACACAAATAATGTCTTATTAGAAGAACCATTTATTACTTTAAATGAGAACAGTCTTGTCTTACATTTACCTTTAAGAGCAACTAAAGAAATGGAGTTCGCAGCTAAAATAGCTAAAAGAATAGATAAGCGATCTTTCGAGATATTACCCGATCAATATTTTTTATTAAGAGAAAATTTAGGATCGGTAATTTTGGATAAAAAAGCTAAGAACTACTTACTTAAATTTATTGAACTTGAAGATAAAGAAAAGTACCTTAAAGCATTAGACAGTTTTAGAGATTACAGTATAGATAAAATAGGTGGTTTTAAACCAAATACTTTAGACCTTAGTTTAAATGAAAAAACAGTTTTAAGTTGGATTGAAAAAAACCCAAGAGGCATTATAGGTATAAATAAACAAACACATAAACTTCTTTTAGGTTTAGCTTTAAAGAACCCCAAAGAAAATTATCTGCTTATCAGTAAAGAGAAAGGTAATTTATATAAAGAGGTCAATAACTCTTTAAGTATCTTGCCTACAAATATAGTGGAAATTGTACCGGAAGACTTGAAAAAAGCTAAACTCTCTAAATACTCAAAATTGTTTTTCAATGATGTTTATCCTGAGATAAATCATCCAAGTAAGTATTTTCTCACAAGTGTTTTTATCGCCCAAAGAATAGAAAAGCTTTATGAAGTAAACTCCCTTATCAATAATCAAGAATTTACAGAAGAAGAAAAAAATCAATGGTGTTCTATATATAGCCATACAGTATCTTCAAGTTATATTGGTCTCAAAAAAGAGAAAAAAGAAGAATTTTTAGAGTGGATGCGGACCCATACTTTAATTTGCGACCCTAAAGATTTAACTTTTGAAAATGTCTTAGGTATAGAAAAACCTAAAGAAAATCTAATAGAGATTACATCACTAGACCCTAGTATAGAAACTTTGTATACGACCATATCTAAGAAATTAAATTTTCTAATAAGTACAAATGATTTAAGACCTGAAGTTTTCAATGAAAAAATAGAGATGTTACATTTATTACTCAATAACCCAAAGAAAGCATTAGTTGCTATGGGGCATGGGGATATTAAAGTAACAAACAAGAAAGTAACCAAAGCACTAGAAATAGCTATCAATAAAATAGGTAATAATAAAAATGTTATCTTCTTTTCTGAAGACCCTGAAGTAGGTGAAGAGATGGCTAGAGAAATATCTAGTAAAACACCAGGGGTACATCTTTTCTTAAGTAAAGAGAACTATCAATTTTTCAAAAATGGGCAGAGTTTAATCAATAAACCCATTAAAGAATTAAGACACAAAGTAGATTTTAAATCTGTTAGTGGAAGTCATTATCAAATTAAAGACTTAGAAATTGGAGAATATGAATATGGTATTCACCTAGATCGTGGTTTTTATTCTGTCAAAGTATTAGAAGAGAGAGATAAATTAGTAAAAGATAATATTTATGTAGATGCTGTATCTTCAAATCCTACTTTAGATAAAGTATTTTCTATGTTATCTGCAAGTCAAGTAAAAGAAATTAAAAATGCTTTTGTAAAAGAAAGACCTAAATATGTCTTTATCAATTCTAACCAAGAAGCTTTATCTATTAATAAAGATTTGTTAGAAGCAACTGTATCTGCACACCCATCTATCTATTCCCATATACAAAACAAAATCTTATTAGGGAAAAAGAGTCCATTAGTTTATTTAGCTAATTTAGATTCTAGTCGATATACTAAACTAGAAGAAAACAATTCACATTTAATAGCTAAAGTTAAAACTATAAGTGAACCTTTAAATGTACCACATACAGATATAATAGATGTTATAGGTCTTAGTTTATTTTATAATCCTATAACTAAACCTGTCGCTAGTGACAGTTCTGTTATTACAGAAAAAAAAGGCAATATTACTGAAATCACTATTACTCAGAAGCACCCTATGTTGGGGTACTATAATAGACAGACTCTTAATGCTGTTATCCGAACAGTTAAAGTTAAGAGAGGTAAAATAATAAGTGTCGAGAATGATTTATTTACTACAGCTCCTTGTACTCCTAATGGTATTGCAACAAAAGCTATATTTAGCCAATATAAATTAGCTTTAAAACATAACATCCCTGCAATCACTACATTTGGTGCAGGTGGACCTGAAAGTTTTGACTCTAAAGGTAAATCTAAACCTGAAAGTCTTATAGGATATTATGTATGGGGTAAATTAGGTTATGATACAAATATCTTAACGAATAAAGGTCTAAGACAAGGTCAAAGAGAAAAGATACTTTTTTCCCTAGAGACACCTAAATGGAGTCCTGTTAAAGAGTGGTTGTTAAAACACACTAATTTTAGTGTTAGTAAAAACATCTTACAATTATCAGATGTATATGCTTGTGTTATAGGTGGTAAACTAATGGGGCAAGAATGGTGGAAAGTAAATGGTGCTCAACTATACTTAGAATTAAGTACTGACCCCAAATCCATTTCTTTTAGAGTTATCAATCGATACTTTAAAAAGAAATGCCAAGAAGAAGGTGTTTCAGAAGAAGATTATTTTGATGTGCCATCTCCACCTTTCAATGTTAATTCTTTAAGCTGTTGGAATGAAATCATGAAAACAGGAAAATTTGTAGGAGTTAGTATTAATAACATTAAAGAGACTCTTAAATTATATACAAATAACTTGATTAAGAGTCTTATCCGAGAAACAAGTGATTACCCATACTCTAATAACTTAAAAACATTCTTATTGTTGATTTTGAAATCAGAAGATACCCCCATAAAAAAAGAGATAGTACAAGTAATACCTGAAATCGTATTAAAAGGGATTTATCAAAAACTCTACAAAGAAGAAAAAAAGAACCCTAGTAGTGATCCTTTATTACATAGTATCTTCACAGATATTACGAAAGGTAAAATCAAAATCTCTAATGAGTTATCTTCCGATAATACAGATTTTCTTTCAGAACTAGCGAATGACCCTCTTTTAGAAGAAGAATGGAAAAGTATTGGTTTAGATATTGAGAGTAAAACTCTCAAAGAAGAAATTTTAGAAAATGACCCTATGTTAAAGAAGAAGGTAAAATAAATGAACTTACTAGAATGGACTAAATATGTTGTAAATATACCTAAAGAAGAATTACTTGAACAAGCTTCTTTTCTAGGCTCTCAGGCATTTATTAACAGCATGACAGATAAAAATATCTCTATGGAAGATATTGAGAAGATACATAAGTTAGTCGCCCAAAGATTTGAAAAAGACGGTCTTATGATCCCTAAAAATTTAAATGGATGTGTAGTAAATTACTATAATATATTGTATCCTATACCTTAATTATAATATAATATTAGTCATGTTTTCTCTTTATTGTGGGTAAAAAATATGACTTATTATGTAGCCGAAATCTACGGACAGATATTTGCTAACCCCCCTTATTATATATTGAGGGGTTTAATTGTTTCTGAAACAAACCAAGAAACTTTAGTGATTAAAGGTAAAATACCAGGACCTACAAGTAGAGGTACTATTATTACTTTTGAAGGTAAAAGAATTGACCCTAAAACCATTGAAGTAACCAAATCTCCAATTAACCCGAATCTCCTTAAAGGTGATGCTTATAACTTTTATCAACAAAAAACTCCTGCTGTTACTAAATCTATCGAAGTCTTATCCCATATCGCTGAAGCAGGTGTACCACAAAAACTCATCTCTGCTATTTGGGATTCAGTCCAAAGAGATCCAGATTTCTTTGCTGAAAATCCTTGGTCCCTCGTCCATAAAGGGTTACCCTTTAAAGTAGCAGATAAAATCGCTTTAGCTTTAAATCCTTCTTTTGATTCTAGATGTGATTCTCGTATAGAAGCATCTGTATATGAATCTACAGCTAATGCTTTTAATGATGGCAACTGTTATACAGACTCAACCACTCTCTTTAGAGATGTCTATCTATTAACCAATGAGAATAACCCTACTAAGATTGCCACTATTATTAAAGATATGATCAAAGAATCTAAAGTCATTGTAGAAAAGACTAATGATAATAATAATGCTATCTATCTTCCATTCAATAATAGAATGGAAAATGAATTTGTGGAACTCCTTTCCCATAAACAAAGAAGAATTTGTAGTCGTGTAGAAAAAGCTGTTATCTTAGCTAATGCTAAATACCCACTTACTAATGATCAAATTGAAGCTATCCAAATAGGTTTATCTGAACCTATTTCTATTATCTCAGGTCTTCCGGGTACAGGTAAAACTACAATCCTTGCTACTTTATGTAAAATCCTAAAGCAACAAGGTGAACAAGTTTTATTAGTCGCTCCTACAGGTATTGCAGCTAAAAGACTTTCATCTGTAGTTCAAATCCAAGAAGCTCAAACTATCCATAGAGCATTCGGTGCAGGTGTTCCTTCTGAATCAGATAAATCAGTATTTTCTAATTATGAAGGTGTTACTCGTATAGAAGAATTTGATGAAATGGCTTTAAATCAAGCATCTGATCCTTCAAGAGAACATTGGACTTATCATCCAAATAACCCTAGACCTGAGACTGTTATTATTATAGATGAGTCTTCTATGGTAGATTTACATCTAGCATGGAGAATAGTTAGATCACTCACACTACAATGTCGTATTATCTTTGTAGGTGATATAGCACAACTCCCACCTATCGGTGCAGGTTTTACATTTAAAGACATGATTGAATGTGGTAAGATACCATCTACCCACCTTACTCAAATCTTTAGACAAGATAAGGGTAATGGTGTAGTAGAAGCTGCTCATGCTATCTTTAATAATAAAGTCCCTAATTTTAATGATGACTTTGTATTTATAGAGTCCAATAATAATATTAATATTATTAGTACCATTATGGATACTTGTATAGATTTACAAAATCAAGGTATCGATTACCAAGTTATTTCACCTAGTCATCATGGTGATTGTGGTGTAACTAATCTAAATAAAAACTTGAGAGCAAGATTAAACCCCACTACATCTTTACAGTCCTTTAAAATAGGGAATGATGAAATTCGTGTAGGGGATAAAGTTATGATCACACAGAATGATTATAAATTAGAAGTGTTTAATGGTGATTTAGGATATGTAAGAGCAATCAATAAAGATGATATTAGTATTATGCTTAAGACAAATAATTCTATTACGGATATACCTAAAGCTAAAGTATCGTCTTTAATTAGATTAGCATATGCTATTACAGTACATAAATCACAAGGGCAAGAATATCCTGTTGTGATTATGCCACTTGTTAGAGATTTTGGTTTAAGTCTTTTACAGAAGAATCTTGTATATACAGCTATTACTAGAGCAAAGGTAAAATGTATTCTTGTTGGGGATAAAACTTGTTTAGACCTTTCTATTCACAATACTACTAAATCTAAGAATAAACTTTCTAGAATTAAAGATAAACTCATATCCCTCCTTTAATATAATATGTAATTGATACTAACATACTAACTCTCAAAAGGATATGAGCAAAATGACAGAAGATCAGATTGCAGAATTGAAAACCAAGATTACCAAATTAAAAGGTAATATAAATGTAAACCAAATTACAATCTCTCGTATTGTAAAATCAAAGACTGGCGACCAAGTATTCGTTTCTTTATCAGCTAACTATGGAGATAGTGAAGATAGTGATAATAAACTCCCTATGGAAGATATTGCACTAGCTACACATTTGTTAGGTAGAGAAGTAAATATTCTCGCTTATGAACAAGCACTAGCAGGTGGTTTAATTAGCCAAATGCAATTTGAAGAAGCTCAAAAGTATATCAAAAGCAATTATTCAAAACTATTCACTAAAGGATAATCAATATGATTGAACAATCATGGATCGACAACATCTTTAAAGACCTTCAAAGTATGGACATTAACTTAGATACAGACCCACTCGCTTTTGGTCCTGACCGTCTTAACTCTAAGGTTGCTGAAGTCAGAAAACACCTTTCTCGTACCGAAAACCTTTTCCTCGAAATCTCACATAATTTACAAAAGTTTAAAAGAGATTTACTCCTCGCTAAAACTGATTTCTCTATTGAGAAAACTCGTCTTATGTCTGAAGACCCTTATGTAAGATCAGGTCGTTCTCAACCTGAAAGAGAAGTTCTTGCAGAACAAAGACTTGTAGATAAAACTAAAGCTATCAATTCTCTTGACATCACTATCCAAGACCTTGAAGCTATTGATAAGGTTGTTAAAGCAAAAAGAGCTGATTTGAAAGATATTCAAAATCGTTTAAAAGATCAGCTTAAACTTTGCCAAGAACAAATTGGTTTGGGTCAAAGATGGGGTAAGTCTGATATTAAAATTCTCCAAGAATTTAATGACAGATATGAAACACCACCTATGGTAGTTTCTAATGATTCTTTACCTGTACCAGAACCTAAACCTTTACCTGCATCTACAAACGATGTGAATGATATTGATAATTTCTTTAATGCACCTATTGAAGAAGCTATCAAGCAACCACATAAGGTACAAGACTTAGATTTAGACGATCTTTTCAAAGATATTTAATTTTTTTATATACTTTATAAAGTCTCCTTTTGTAAAGGAGACGAAAAGATGACCTCATATAATGTTTATATTAGTACTTTAAATAAGTACTCAAAACCTAATTTTTTAAGACAATTTGTAAAAGCTCTTTCTAAAAAAGGATTAGCACCCAATGAAATTGTTCTTGTTTTGAATGTGTTTGTTTATTATGACATTCTCATTACTTTACCAGAGATTAAAAAAGAATGGGATTCCGAAATTTGGACTATTGAAACATGGGATAAGACATTAGCTTTCTTAAAACTTTATAATTTTAATATTGAAACAGATGTTTTAACTAGCATTGACAGACTATTATCTTCTTTCTTGAAGATTGGTGTGGGTCAATTTAAACCTATGTACTCGGGTTCTGTAAAATTTACAGCTATTTCAAGAAGTCCTTTAAACAAAAAAGCGATTCTATTATTTAAAGAGATAATAGTAGCTATAGCTCAATCTTTAAATATAGGGATTGAAACTAAAAATTTAAAAAATGAGAATGGTATTCCGTATGCTTTCTTCTCATTAGCAGAAGAAAGTCATTTACATTCTTATATACAAAAGACAAAAGCATTAATGAATGCTAAGTTCTTGGAAGAAAGAAAAATAGGAAAAAAGACAGTAGTGAGAAAAGAACATCCTAACGGATACACTTATCTTGAATCTGGATCACAATTTTTCTTACTTAATAATTTAGGTGTTGCTTATGATTCTATTGCTGAAATGGAAACAGCAAAAGCAAAAATAGATAAAGCAGAAGAAGTATATGATAAATTATCATATAGTGAAGGTAAGTTATTTTTAGGTAATAAAGTGATGGGTGAAGTTGAATACTTAAATGATTTTGATTTATCAGAAGCTTTAGGTAAACTACAAAGTCAAATTAATGCACATAACAAAGATTTAAAAGCTTATGAAACACCTTTAAAGAATGAAGCTAAACAAGTACAAGTGGGTTCATATTCCGTTACTATACAGAATGTTATCTCTGCAGGTATTATAAGACCTGTAATTATTGAAGGTCCTTTTAAAGGTTTGTTCTTAGATGAAATGGTTTCATCTACAGGTAAGGTTTTAGGGTCTAATGCTGAAGCATCTCCTATTTTGATGAGTACAAAAGATATTATTTCACAAGTAAAAGAAGTACAAACAAAAGAAGTTCTTTTAGAAACTGAATCTCCAGTATTGAATGTATTAAAAGATGCACCAGAGTCTAATCTAGCCTATTCACCATATACAATATATAGTAAAGAGTTAGCGAACATACAGAATGAAATTAAGAAAGAGTTACCTTCTGAACCTTTGACAAAATCACAAATCAATAATATTTTAGGTAGAGATATGGCTTATAAGGTTGCGGAAAATTCTGCAACCACAAGAGTTGAAAGTGTATTTAGAAAAGTAAAACCAGATGAACCTAATGAAATTAAATTTGAACACAATATAAAAACATTAACACCATTTGACCAAGCACCTATTCGTTCTCTTATGAGAAGTGTAATTTTTAAAAATGGGAAACCAGATCGTATCAAGAATGAACTCTTTATTACTTCTACAGGTATTAAAAGTGGTTTGGGTACTAGAGTCTTTTTACAACAAGTAAAAGGAGCATCACAGGCTAAATTTAAAACAATAGAAACATATGCAGGTAGAAATGAAGATATGGTTGGGTATTATGTCTGGCCCAAATTCGGTTATGATGGTAAAATCACAGAACAAGGCGAAGAACTATCCACCGATAATTATGATACAGACTTTATCAGTAAAATTAAAAATTTAAGAGACCGTAAATACTTAGATAAACTCCAACAAGTTAAAGAATGGTTTGACAAGACACTAGGTCAAAAAATTGAAGACCATAAGTACTCTATCAATATCCTTGACTTATATGCTTGTAAAGTAAACGGACATTTTGTAGGGCAAGAACTTTGGAAACAATTTGGATATTCTATTGAATTGAAGTTTAATCTTAAACAAAGTTCTTTATCTATGAGAATTTTAAACTCATATTTAGAAAAGAAATCCGCAGAAGAAGGTGTTCCTGAAGAAGAATTTTTACAAATTGACTACTCTAAATATAATAACATCTACAACACAGATGAAGGATTTTCTAAAGAATTATACTATTTACATAATTTAGAATATAAGGTACCTGGAGACCCAAATCCTTTCCGTAAAGCACCAGCTCGTTTAACACCGAATGCTATTTATGAAATTAGAGAACGACTCATAAAAGGTCTTAATCTTGCTATCGCTAATTTTAAACCACATACTGTAGTAGATGACTTAACTGAAAAAAGATACTTACTTAAAAGACCTAAGTTTTTAGATTACATCTTCAAGTACCCTGAAATTATGAATAAGTTTAAACAATTTAATATGCCACAATCTTTCTACCATACTCTTATTTCTTTTGCCAAACAACATAATGCAGGTACTCCAGCATTATATAGAGAATTACTAGCACCTCCTATTAAGAAAGCATCTCCTAAATCTGTAGAAGCGATTGCTAATGATATGGATATTAGTACATCTTTAATACTTGATGAAGTTTGGTCAGAAATTAATATCTTGTTTGAAAAAGGTCTTGTTAGATAATTTATATCTTAAGTCTTATTGAAAGGTAAGACTTATGAAAATCAATTATACTAAAAAACCAAATCCCTTATTTAAGAACTATATATTAAACAAAATAGCTATCTCTCTAGCTAAAAATAAATATCAACTTTTTGAGATAGAACAGTTATTGAATATCTTTGTTTATTATGAAATCCTCACTACTATCCCTAATCCCATTCCTGAGGATTTATTATCTGTTTGGGATAAAACACAATGGGGATATACTAAAAGACTTCTTACTAAATTAGATATAAAAGAAGCCATCCCATTAAATGTATACCTGCCTAAATTGATGAAACTTTCTTTAACATCACCACAAGTAGCTCGTAACCAAATTATTAAAAGAACTTTAGAACTTTTAAAGAACTCTATTACCCAAGTATTATCTAAATGTAATATTAATGCTAAAATGAAACAAATTTCTAATGATGTTGGAAATAGAGTATTTGTTTTCTATACAGAAATTTCCGAAGCTACCCAAGAAATTGTAAAATCTCTCAAAAATATAAAAAATAAGATACTCTTTACCTTCATTAAAGACCAAGAAAAGTTGGGGTACTCTACTAACATAAAAGAATATGCTAGTTATAGTTATGTAGAAGTTTATGACGAAGAAGATTCTTTAATTGGATACTATCTCGTTTCTGATCTGAACAAGATGTTTGATGACTTAGATGCTTTATATGACTATATAGATAAATTAAGTGTTATAGAAAATAAGTATGATAAACTCACATATCAAAATGGATACTTATATCAGGGTACAAAAAAAATAAAGAAAGTAGATTCTGTAGAACCACATCTCGTAGCTAACGAAATTGAAAATTTTAATCTTAAAATCCAAGAGTACAATTCTAAACTCCAATCTTATGAAACACCTTTAACAAACAAATTTAAAGAAATACAAATTGCTCAATATAATCTAGTCACACAAAACATCTTCTTTGAAAAGACAATAAGACCTGTTATTGTCGAAGGTCCTTTTAAAGGTTTGTTCTTAGATGAAATAGTTTCTTCTACAGGTAAGGTATTGGGGTCTACTGATATAGCACCCTATGAAATTGTAGACATAAGAGAACAGAAAACAAAATATGATACAGAAGAAGATATTCTTAGTACATCTCAAGAATTAGTATCTAATAGTTTGATAGATGTTAAAGCACCTCCTAGAGATAAACAAATTGAAAATATGGATCATCACATAGATATGTACTTAGGCAACACCAAACAGAAAGAAAAAGATGCTTTAAGAAAGATTTCGGGTTTTGATATAGCAAAGAATATAGATCGTAGTAAAGTTACTATGTATATAAATGGTGAAACAAAAGCCAACGATAAAGCGATAACAATTATTTCTGAGATAAACGGTATTATCTTAAATAGAGAGATTGATTATATCAACGGAAAACCAAATACAATTAGTAACCATCAATTTGTAGTTCCTGAGGGAAGACCTAAAGGTTTAGGCATAAGAGTCTTTGCTCAACAAGTAAAGAGTGCTAGTAACTTAGAATTTAAACAAATAAAAACATCAGCAGCTAAAGGTGATAAGTATGTAGGTTATTATATCTGGCCCAAAATGGGTTATAACGGTAAAATAGACCTCCCTTATAATACACCCAAAGCTATTACAGAATGGTTAAAAAAGAATAGTAAAACTTATGATGGAGAAAAAGTAGATATTCTTGATTTGTATGCTTGTAAAGTAGGTGATAGTTTTGCAGGTCAAGACTTTTGGTATATTTATGGTAATACAGTAAGTTTAAATTTTGATTTAACACCCGGTTCTTTATCTATGAGAATCTTAAATGAATACTTAAAGAAAAAAGCTGAAGAAGAAGGTATGTCAGAAGAGGAGTTCTTACAAATAGACTACGCAATCTTTGACAATCCTTTCCATAATAATAAATTAAATATCAATATAGAACGATTTTTAAGTAGTGGATCTTCGACTAAAAACCCAACTAAAAACAAACAACAACTTTCAAAGAGTATTTTAAAGATCATTAGTCTTAATGACCCTAATGGAGAAATTTATCAGATATTTTCCGATTCTTCAAATCTAGAAAGATTTGAAAAAGTATTGACCCTCGTTGGTGTTTTACCTGCTGTTCTTGATGTCATGTTTAATTTCTATAAAGAGAAATATTTAAAGCAATACCAAACTTTAAATATTCATTCCCAACGAAAAAAACTTTTCAATATTAACAAGATAGCTAAAGAAGAAAATCTTGTAGATGGTATCTTAAGAGATTTGGGAGAATCTGATATGAAAATACTAAATAGTATATGGTCAGATATAAACAAGCTATACGAATCACATAACATATAAGTTATTTATATAGTACTTCTCTTTATTAGATGGAGTGCAGACATGATTAAAAACAATCTTAAACAAAAAGTAAAATACAATCTCATACGAAAAAACATCTCTCGTACAGAAGTAACATCGTTATCTGATGTTTTCTATTATTATGAAAAAATCAATTTCCCTTCTGTTAAAGATACCTTACAAAATTTTGGTGCTTGGGACATACAAAGTTTTAAATACTCTTTATTGACTTATACTAAGTATCAATTAACATCAAAAACAAATTTAAATTTTCTAACAAAATTCTTTTCTAAAGTTTTGTCTGCATCTAAAGACGAACCTATCGATTTAGCTAAATTGTCTTTCTTCTCTAATACTACTATCTTTAAAAAGATTAATCAGATTCTTGAAGAAATGATTCTCAACATCTTTAGTTTAGCTAATGTAAAGTACCTTGTTAAAGGTACTACTAATGAATTAGGTCTTAAAATCAATACCTTTGCCCTACAATTAAGTTCTTCTGAATCGGACATACAAAATTTTAATTATAAAGTACAAAACATTGCTAATAAGATATTGTCTAACTACATACAACAAAAAAAAGAAGAAGGTTATGATGTTGAAGAAAATGAAGAGTATTTAGTACTTAAACAAAATGACCGTACTGTTGCTTTTGTACCTTTAAATGACTTAGAAAAAGAATTTAAGACTTATGAAGAACTAAAAAAGTTTGAAGAGAAAGATTACCTGATAGCTAATAATTATCCTAACCTAAAATATAATAATGGCAAGCTTATATCTAGAGACGGTCAAGTTATTAAACAAATAGACTATATAGAACCAAGTAAGTTAGAATATAAACTCTTTGAATATGAAAGAGAATTGAAAAAGTACAATAGAGAATTACATAGTTATGAAGAACCTTTAATCAATCCCATTAAGAAGATCACATTACTTGAACAAGAAATACAATTTAAGAATGTATTCTATAATGATATTGTAAGACCTGTAATTATTGAAGGTCCTTTTAAAGGTTTGTTCTTAGATGAGATGATTTCTTCTACAGGCAAAGTTTTAGGTTCTGATGCTGAAGTTTCTTACGAATTATATCAAACTAAAAAACTTATAGAAAGAAGTAAAGATTCTAATTTTAGAGATATGCTTTCCGATTCTAAAGAAATATTAGTAGAAATGGAATCACCTATAACTACTAAATTAAAAGATGTAGAAGAATATACAGATATGGCTCTATATCCATATCAGAGCAAGTATCCTATGATTAAAGACAGCTTTAGAAATTTAGTTGGATCTAATTTTGTAAATTGGATGTTTAATGAAAAAACAGAAATGAAAATCTTCCCCGCTAAAATAGAACCTGATGACGAAGGTAATGAAAGACTACGAATTGGTTCTAGCATAAAAAATGAAGTTGTGACCATAGAAAGAAATATTTATTACAGAGAAGGAAAACCTGATTATATAGATAACGAATTATTTTATATAGAAGATGGGGTTAAACCTGGATTAGGGTCTCGTGTATTTATCCAACAAGTAAAAACAGCTTCCCAAGAAGGTTTTTTAGCTATTAATACTTTAGCAGCTAGAACTGGAACTATGGTGGGTTATTATGTCTGGCCCAAATTAGGTTACTTGGATGTTATTGACTTTAATGTCTTATATAGTACTTTCTCTCAAGAAGATAAAATCAAAGGAGATCGTGTTAAAAGATGGCTTAATAATTACATCTCAGACTTAGACCTCGATTACTTATCTATACAAGATTTGTATGCTTGCAGAGTCAAAGATGGTGGTTTTATAGGTCAGGAACTTTGGAAAAAATATGGATACTCTTTGGGGGATGCTGTTTTCGACTTATCCTCAAACTCTTTATCCATGAGAATCTTAAATGAATATTTAAAGAAAAAAGCTGAAGAAGAAGGTATGTCAGAAGAAGAGTTCTTACAAATAGACTACTCTTCATATAATGATTTGTTCTATAATATTGAAGAATTAAAGAAACTTGATTTAGAAACCTTAACAAAAGTATTTGAAGAACCTACTTTAAAAAAGAATTTCTTTAAAGCTCTTATTAAAGCCATTCGATTGGACAGAAAAGACTTATTAAGTGTTGTTGTTTTACTTCTTACACAAAACTTATCCTTTACAAAAATGTTCCCTAGAGATTTGATTGAACAAATCATTTCTTACTCTAAACAATCTAATTTTACTTTCTTCACACCGAATTTTGCACAACAATTTAGAAATGCTAGTTCAGAAGATAAAGAAGATGCTGTCATAAAAGACATTACTTCTTCCGATTTAAAAATATTAGACTCCGTATGGGAAGGTATCAACAAACTCTACGAAAAAGGTTTTATTAATTAATTTATATATCACCATATCTTAATAAAACATAAAGGAAACCATAATGAAAACCTCTATCTTTAAACCTAGCTTACTTCTAAAAACTAAACAAAAATATAAAGGCAACAAGAAAACTATACCTATTCTTTTTGAAATTTATAGGGTGTTAGTAGAAACTGCATATAAGAGCAGTCTGATACATTTTTATCAGGATATTCCTTCTCATTTTGACACTATAGTTTTAGATTTAAGAAAACACCTAGACTTAGAACCCCAAGATATTACTAGAATTAAAACTAGAATAGAAGCTCTCATTGAAGAAATGAATGCGAATGAACCCGAATACGGAGTTATGGATAAAAAGGATGTGATAAACATCCATTTAAAACCCCAATACATTAAAGCGGTACAAGAACTTAAAGACCTCTTACAGAAACTCTTTGACTCCCTAGACATTAATACTAAAATTGTAAAGGTCTTATCCGACAGTACAGGTATCCTGGTTCCTACTTTTGTAACAGATTTAACACCTTCAGAACAATTTATAGAAGAACAAATCAGTCTAGCCTCTGCCATTAAAGATAAGATTTTCCAAAAATATGAAGAAACTTTAAAAAAACAAAAGGTGAAATTAAAAGAGTCAGAGGAAGATTCGGATTTATTTGCCTTAACTAAAGATAATAATGTTATAGGATATATCCATAAAAGTATTTCTGACCCTAATACTACTTTTAAATTGTTTTCTAATATTTCAGATATTGAAACTCAACTACAAAAAAAACAATTAATAGATAATGTTTATGATAAACTTACTCTAGGAAAAGAAGGTAAACTCTATACTCCTAACGGAGATTTAGTTACCACTATTGATTTTATTCCTGAATCAATGTTACCCGCACAAATTAAAAAATACAATACTCTTATCGAACAACATAAATCTAGCTTTTTCCCATCCCCTTATGAAATTACATTGAATAATGACCCTAAGACTATCCAATTAGGTGACCATAACCTCAAAGTCGTTAAAGCTATAGATAAAAATGTTATCCGTCCCGTAATTATAGAAGGACCCTATAAAGGTATCTTCCTAGATCAGTTAGTTTCAGCTTCAGGTAAAGTATTGGGTTCTAGTTCTGTAGCTAGTCCTTACTTTATGGAAAATAAACAGATACTTGAATCTACAGGGGTTGGAAAATTAAGAGTAAAAGATGTTTTTAAGATGGAGCAATCTGTAGTTAGTAGTCTATTAAAAGATTATGTACCTAAAAAAGATCCGTTAGAAACAAGTGTCCTTGTTTATCTTGAGGGTCTTGGTAATAGAACTTGGACAACAATGAAAAACCTAAAAAAAGCAATTATGGGTAGAAGCTATACTTCAAAAATTATCCCCCGTAACTTATGTAAAATGGTTGGTTTAAGTATTATTAAAGATCTTGGAGGTAATACGGAATTTGTAACTGTAAGTAATGTAACTTCTACAGAGAGGGGTCGAGAGGGTATAAAAACAAGTATCAGAAAAGCAAGAGCTCCTGGTGTGAGAGAAAACTTGATCGAATTAGATAGAACTCTTTTTTTTAAAGACGGTAAACCTCATGAGATATCTAATGATCTATTTATTGCACCTTCCTGTGCACCCGATGGTCTTGGTCTTAGAGTCTTTTCACAACAAGTTAAAGCAGCTGTTGAATCTAAATTCTCTATCATCACAACAGAAGCAGCTAGATCAGAAAATTTTTTTGTAGGTTATTATGTTTGGCCCAAATTAGGTTATAACGGTGTTATACCACACCTTGCTAGATTCTTTGGAGATACATATAAGAATAGAGATGGAAACACAAAATATTATAGGGATTATAATGATGCAGCTAGTGATTTTGAAGAAAATACTGAACCACAAGACCCAGATAGTTATGAAAATATTCACCGAAAAGCTGTACCCTTATTTAAATGGTTAGATGAACGAAACCTTTTAAAGAGAATAACTATAAAGGGACATACTTTCTATGAAGCAAATATCTTAGATATTTATGCTTGTAAAATAGGAGATAAGTTTTTAGGACAAGATTTATGGAAAGAATTTGGGGATGGTGTTGATTTAGAATTTGATTTATCTGAAGGTTCTTTATCTAGAAGAATATTAGATTCATATGTAACACTTAAAGCACAGAAAGATGGAATACCAGTAGAAGAATTTCTTAATGTGGATTACGAGAAGTATTCTAATATTAAAAGCTTTACTTGTCTTGTGGATAAGTATATGAAAGACCCATACGATTACAGTGCAGCTATTATTGGCAATAAGATACCGGAAGCTTTAAGGTTTGCTATTAAAAATAAAGAAAATGGCGAACTCTTAGATTTTTTAAATAAGACAGATATTATAGAGATCTTAGAGGAGTTATATAATAGAGATGTCTTAAAAGATAGCGACATCATGGAACTGAAAAGCATAATTAATGAATACAATATCAAATTACCATCAAACACATTAAAACTAGCATCTAATAAAAACGAGAAGACTAAACAAAATGATGCTGTTTTTAGAGGTTTGGATATGGGTATCTTAAACAAAATTTGGGATGAAATTAGTAAAATCTACGGTTAATTTATATTTAATAAAAGACTCCTCTATTAGTACAAGGAGTTTTATAATGAGTATTTTCAAAGCAAGTTTGATTTTAAAATCTAAACAAAAATACAAAGGAAAAAAGAAAACCATAGATATTCTTTTTAGTGTCTATAGTATTCTAGTGGAAACCTTACCTATGGGGGATATTGATCCATCATCTTATTTTGATCTTGTTATTCTTGACTTTAAAAATCACATAGAAATAGATGTCGCACTGATTAGAAAAATAAAGAACCAAATAAAAGAGATAGAAGAATATATGAAAGGAATATCAGATTTTGAGGATATTCTCAGTATTCTGAAATTACATAGAACAATAGTATATGTTTCTTTAGTAAAGAACCTTGTTGAATTTATGGGAATATTTTTTAATGAGATAGGAATCAAAACTAAAACTGTAAAAGTCAAATCTGATATTACAGGTATCCTAGTTCCTACTTTTATTACAGATTTAACACCTTCAGAACAATTTATAGAAGAACAAATAACATTAAACCAACTGTTAGCAGAAAGAGTTTTTAAAAGAATTAGAACTAACTTAGAAAATGAAGATATTGAACTCCTCCCTAAAAGTGATAAAACATTTGAACTAAGAAAGAATGGTAAGGTAGAAGGATATATAAATAAGCTACTGCCTGAAATGATTTTTAAAAGTCTTGATAATCTTAATGAAGCTTTAAATAGAAAAGAAGTGATTGATAATCATTATGATAAACTTGAATTAGGAGATGACGGTGAATTATTTACAGAAGATGGAGACTTGATTACAAAAATAGAAACAGTACCATATGATGATATAGAAGATGAAATCTCAAAGTATAATAGAAAGATTGAAGAGTACAATCAAAAATTACCTTCTTATCAAACTAAGCTATCTAATAAACCTAAGAACATTGTTCTAGGTGAACATACTCTTAAAGTTGTGAATGTTATTCATAAGAACATCATCCGATCTCTAATTATAGAAGGAAACTATGAAGGTGTTTTCTTAGATCAAATGGTTTCATCCACAGGTAAAATTTTAGGGTCAAGTTCTGTAGCTAGTCCTTACTTTATAGAGAACAGACAACAAATAGAAATGATTGGGGATACGAGTAAATTAAAAGTTAATGATATTTTTAAGATGAAACATTCTATTGTAAGTGAATATATAAAAGATTACATACCTACAAATAAAGTAGGAGAACTTGTTGGTAAATCTCAGATATTCGGAATAGATTATCACACTACTTTAGAAGAAACACTTGTAAATATAAGTGACCAAACAAGAACCTTAAAAAATGCTAAAATTGGGATTCGTAGACTAAGTCAATTATTTGGTCTTAATATAATAGGTGATTTTAAAGGACCCCAAGAAATAAAAATGAAAATCTTTAGTAATTCAAAAAGAAGTCCTATTACTAGAAAAGATATTTTTGAAGAAAACATAAAGATAGAAACAAACAACATAAACCCAAACATCGAATTAAATAGAACTTTGATTTTTAGAGATGGCTCTCCATATGAAGTACATAATGATTTGTTTATTGCCAATTCTTGTATTCCTGATGGTTTAGGTGTTAGAGTCTTTACACAACAAGTTAAAACTGCTGTTGAATCAGATTTTCGTAAAATTACAACACTTGCAGCTAGGTCTGATTTATTTGTAGGTTATCATGTCTGGCCCAAATTAGGTTATGATGGTGAAATAGAAGACCTTACAAAATACTTTTCTGTACCATATAAATTAAGAGAAAGCGAGTCTTACTCACCAAAAGAAAAGAAAGAACCCCTACGAAAAAAATCAAAATATGATAACATACACCCAAAAGCAATACCTTTAATTACTTGGCTTGAAGAACGAAATCTTTTAAAAACTGTTGATGTAGAAGGAAAATTTTATTATGGAGCAAACCTATTAGATATTTATGCTTGTAAAATAGGAGATACTTTTCTAGGTCAAGATTTATGGAAAGAATTTGGTGAGAGTATTGATTTAACTTTCAATTTATCTGAAGGTTCTTTATCTCGAAGAATATTAGATTCATATATAACTTTAAAAGCACAAAAAGAAGGTTTAAGTATAAAAGACTTTCTTAACATAGACTATAAAAGATATGGGACTCAAAGAACTCTTTCTTGTCTAGTAGACAGGCATCTCAAAGATAAACCTATTGAGAACATGAGAGAAACTTTGTTAGTTGCCATTAAAAATGAAGAGAATGGTGAAATCCTAGAATTTTTATCACACCCCAAAATAGAAACTCTTTTACTAGATTTTGAGAACAATGGAATCTTAACAACAGAAATTAAACAAAGTTTAAAAGAAATAGCAGAAAAGAATCAGATTAAATTTTCTAATATAAAACTAGGTTCTAATAGACCTAAGCAAAATGACCCCATGTTTAGAGGACTAGATATGGGTATCTTAAACAAAATTTGGAATGAAATCAGTAAAATGTACGGTTAGGGTCCGCATTAGGTCTTAGGGATACCTTTATTTTCGTATGCGAACCCCCATTAATAATATGTAATTTATAAACAAGACTCTTATTAAGATAAAGGAGTCTAAAATGAATAATCTTTTTAAGAAAAATTTAAAACAAAGAGCTAAAGCTAATTATATGGGGAATTGGATTGCAGTATCTTCTCTTTTCAATATCTATGATTTTATTGTAGATTTAAGAACACAAGAGATGGAAAGAGAGTTAAAATTAGAACCTCTTTTTTCTACTAAAGAAGAATTTTTTAATGTATGGATTAGTGTAAATAGAGAAATACAAAAACATTTTAATACACACCCCAATACTATAGAACTCACTAAAAAAATGAAAAATCTTTTTAATTTGATTGATTTAGTGTCTCTAAAAAGTATTCAGAATATAGCTATCGTATATAGATCAAATCTATATAAACAAATTGTAGAAGATTTGACTCTATACATTATCGATTTCTTTAAGAAACTTAACATTCCTGTAAAAGCAGTGAAAATCAAATCAGATATCACAGGAAATATTGTATATGCGATCATACCTGAAATGTCTGAAAATGATAACTTTATAGAACAACAACTTTCTTTCAATAATGCTATCAAAGAAAAACTCTTAAATAAAACTCTTGAAAAGATAAAGCAAAAAGGTTGGAGTGTTATTCAAGAAGGAGAATACTTGAAAATTCTAAAAGGTGGTAAAATTGTAGGTTATTTCACAGAAGATAATGTTAGTAAGATTTATCCTACACTAGAAGAATTATATGAAGGTAAAAAGAAAAAAGAACTTATAGATAAAAACTATGACAAGTTTACTCTAGGTAAGGATGGTGAGTTATATACACCTAAAGGTACTTTAATCTCTAAAATAGATTTTTTAAGTGAAATCCCTTTACAAGAAAGTATTAATGAATACGAAGCATATATTAATTCCTATAACCGAAAACTTAAATCTTATGAAACTAAAGCCAATAATGACCCAAAGACTATCCAATTAGGTGACCACACACTTAAAGTGATCAAGGTATTTAATAAAAACATAACTAGACCTATAATTATTGAGGGTCCTTATAAAGGTATATTCTTAGATCAGTTAGTTTCAGCTTCAGGTAAAGTCTTAGGGTCAAGTTCAGTAGCTAGTCCTTATTTTACAGAGAATAAACAAGTACTTGAATCTTTAGGGGACACTACAGAATTTAGTAAAAAAGAAAATCTCTTTACAGAACAAACAGTTTTAGAAAAAGTATTAAGAGACCATGTAAATCCGAACCCAACATATCTTACAAAGTCATATTTAGAAGATTTAAGTTATACAAGAGAAAAATTAGATACTTGGGTGGAAGATGTAAAAGCAAAATCTGATTTTATATATGAAAAAAAGATTAAGGATAGAAAGCAAGTGGCTAAGAAAATTTTAGCTAAAATGCCACTTATTTCGGGTCTAAGTATTATATCAGAAACAAACCCAAACGGTACAGCTTCGGTAGAGTGTAAAAACATTAATTATGGTGATGAAATTTTAATCACACATCAATTTATAGAAAGAAATGAGCTTGGAAAAGGAGGTACAACAGTCCGAAGAAAAATAAAATTAAGAGAAGATAGATCAGGCAAAATTAATACATCTATCATAAATGATGTTTTTGTAACGGATGCTTGTACTCATGACGGTTTAGGTACTAAAGTTTTAGCACAACAAGTTAAATCAGCTGTAGAAATAGGCTGTGATTTTATGGAAACATTTGCAGCTAAAGGTAGTTCTATGGTTGGGTACTATGTCTGGCCCAAATTAGGGTATAATGTAGAATTTACAGATGATGATGATGGTTGGTTTTCGGAAAATATAACTACACTCATGTTAACCTTTGAATCTTGGGTAAAACAAAAGTATCCGAATAGTAATTTAATAGAAAAATTTAAAGATTGGCTTTTTAAAAATACCAAATACAAAAAGACAGGAACTTTTAGCATTCAAGATTTATATGGTTGTAAAGTAGATGGTAATTTTATAGGTCAAGAATTTTGGAAAGAAAAAGGAGACAGTATAGAACTTAAATTCGATTTAAAACCAGGTTCTTTATCTATGAGAATATTCAATAACTATTTGTTATTGAAAGCAAAGAAAGAAAATATACCTATAGCTGATTTTTTAAATAACGACATTAAAAAGTACCGTAGTAATTTTACTAACCTTGAATGCTTTTTCCGAGAAGATAAAGCTTTATTAAAAGACTATGGTGGTTTCATACTTGGCATTTCAAGTGCTTTTTTAAAATCTTTAAGATATGCAATAGCTAATCATGATAATGGCAATTTAGTTACAGTATTTACCTATGATCCTAAACGACCAAGTTCTTACCAAAAAAACCTAGACACTACTATGGCAGAAATCAAAAATAAAGAACCAGAACTGTATAACCAAGTAAAAAGACTTTTACAAATTCATAAAGTCAATTACAAAATGGCTTCCAACAATCAAGAAGACTCTTTACTTAGAGAATTAGATATGCAAGTCCTTGATCAAGTATGGAATGATATTAACAAGCTCTACGAAGCAGGTTCTTTTAAATAATCTATACTCTAAACTCCTTTATACACACAGGAGTATTTTATGTTTAGAGTATCTAATGATTGGGATGATAGAGATTATGTTTTATCGCAAGTAAAAAAAAATGGTCTACTTTTAAAAAAAGCTAGTCCTAGATTAAAAAAAGACCCTGAGATTATTGTTGAAGCATATAAGCAAAATTGGGAACTATTAGATAAAGAAAATGATATCTTAGACCCTTCTATTTTTAAAGATATTAATTTCTATCGTTTCTTATTAACACAATCTGAAAGTGAATCGCCACATATATTCAGCGACTTTTTAGGTCTTGCATCAGATGAAATCCGTAGTAATGAGAATCTAATGCTTTCTTTCAAACCTTTGATGCGTCGATTCACCCTTTATCTAGGTTCTAAATTAAAAAGAAACAAAGATTTTTGGAAAAAACTCATTTCTGAAAAACCAAAGTATTTTCTCGAAAGTCCTTTCTTTGATGATAAAGAAATGGTTCTATTTTACTTACAGAAAGCTTACGAAAATAATCAAGATAGCTCTAAACCAAAAATAGCAAATTTGCAGATATACCACGGATTCTATGATGACCCAGATATTATGACAGCATATTCTAAAGTTTCACTCGAAGAAACTTTCCGAAATCTACACTCTAGCTTACAAGAAAATATTGAGTTTATTTATCACTTATGGAAACTACAAAATTATAGTAAAGACTTTTTTAAATTCATTAATTCTCGTATGAAACAAGAAATACTCAGAAAGAAAGACCCTAAAAGATATACTGTCACAGAGTTTCCAGATGAAGATGAAGATGAAGATGAAGAGTATGCAGATTATGAAGATTATTTAGATGTTGATGAAGATTATTATCGGCATCAACAGAAATCGAAAAATGTAACAAAAACTAAAAAAAACAATTTCTCTTCTCTCTTTAAAAACAATATCGACAAACTTGCCTTATCCCAATATAAAGGAAAGAAATCCTCCGTTCTCACTCTCTTTAGACTCTATTCTTATATTGTAGACATCCGAAGTAATGACATTGAATTTGTTGACTTTTTTAGAGGTAAATCTTTACCTTCATGGAAAGCTATCCTTAAAGAACAGATTAAACAATTTACCCCAGACCCTAAAGTTACAGATACTATCACTCAATCTCTACAGGTTATTGATGCCTATTTTAAAAACAATAAACAACCTTTAGATTCTCCTAGTTTACAACAAGAGAAAGTTACTTTATATAAAGCTTCAAGATATAAGACTCTTATCATGAATCTTGTTGAATATCTAGTGTCTTTCTTTAATCATATGGGGATTAAGGTTAAACCTTTACAGATTGTATCAGATGTGTCTAATATCAAGGTGATAGGGTTAATGGCAGATGCAGGTGGAGAATCACCTGCAGTAAGCCAAATGGCATCTCAAGTTACCGCTGTAAAAGATAAGCTTACTCAGATATTATTACATTCATTAGGGTTCACTTCCATAGAAGAACTAGAAAATAGAACATACCTTTATAAAACTAATGGCATCAAGTATTATAAAAATTTAGGAAATTTCATATCTTTAGATACTTTAAAATCTTATCCATCAGAAGAAGAACTTCTAGCTGATGTTAAAAAAGAAAAAACCATAGATAAAAACTATTCTAAATTCCAAGTATCAGAGGGTAAAGTCATCCTCAAGAATAAAGTCATTAAAAGTATCAATTATCTAAACCCCCAAGAACTAGAAACTAAGGTATCAGAATATCAAAGTAAAATAGATAATTATAATTCTAATCTTGAATCTTACGAAAAGAAATTATCTAATGACCCTAAAACGATCCAATTAGGCGACCATCAAGTAAATACTGTTAAAGTTCTGTATAAGAATATATCAAGACTTGTAGTAATAGACGGACCCTATCAAGGGCACTTTATAGATGAATTAGTATCAAGTACAGGTGAAGTGATAGGGTCAGTATCTAAGGCTAGTCTTGCTTTAACGGAAACATCTAAGACATTAAAGAGTATCAATAAATTTGAAATAGAGTCTGTGTTTACAGAACCGATAGAGTTTTCTAATTTACAGAAAGTATCTGATTATGTTCCCAAAACAAATATTGAAAGAGAATTAGATAGTGAATATCGTCAAGGGGTGTTGTCATCCGGCATCCCTAAAAATGCATTTCATAATATAGTAGGCAACAACATCTTATATAATATGGGTTATGAGTCTGAAAATTTATTGTCTACTTTGAAGCTCGCTAGGGGTAGAACAACCACTATGATAGATAACGGGACAATAAAAGGTAACGGAGAAATACAAATTTCAAGAAGTATCTTTCTTATAAACGGAAAACCAGGATATATTAGCAATAATCTGTTTAAAACATCTTCTTGTTTCCCTGATGGTCTAGGTACTAGAATCTTTACCCAACAAGCTAAATCTGCTTCTGAAGCTAAATTTGAGTATATAGAAACTACAGCAGCTAGAGGTGGGGATTATATGGGGTATTATATCTGGCCCAAAGTTGGATATAATGCTACTATCGATATATCTAGAGAGAATGCTCAATATTATGGTCTTGAACCTTTATATAATTATTTAAAAGCTTGGTTAAGAAAAAACTCTAAAAATAGTAAGATCAAAGATAGTGTTATCTCCGCTCCGTTATTAGACATTTATGCTTGTAAAGCTAAAGATAGATTCATAGGTCAAGAATTATGGAAAAAAATGGGGGATGGTACTCTAATGAAGTTTGATTTAACACCAGGTTCTTTATCTATGAGAATCCTTGAAGCTTATGTTAGTCTTAAAGCTAAGAAAGAAGGACTTGACCCTAAAGATTATTTAAATGTCGATTATAGCAGATATGCTAATTATGATTTAGCTTGTTTATTAAAAAAATATATGTTTAGCCCAAATGTTTCTGACTCTTCCGAATTAGATAGACGGTTTAGGGATAGTATTAAAAATTATGAAAATGGCGAACTTTTTAAAATCTATCAAGACTCTAAAACTAAATACCTATTACTTGATTATCTCGGAATTAAATACAAGGACCCAAAAAATAAAGACATTGTAGTAGGTATAATACAAGTACTAAAAAACAAAAATATTAAGAACAAATCTTATGATGATCTCATAGGTAATGTTAATCAAATGTACAATCTTAAATTAGCTTCTGATGACCAAATGTCAGAAGACCCTATGATCAGAGAAATAGACGAATCTATTGTAAGCCAAGTATGGGACGGGATTAATAAGCTTTACGAATCAGGTTCTTTTAAATAGTTTATAATCTATACTCCTTTATAGATTATAAAAGGAGTACATTATGTTTAGATTATCCAAGGATAATTGGGATGATATAGAATTTGTTTTAAAACAAATCAAAAAAAACCCCCGTAATATTTTCAATGCCAGTCCAAGACTGAAAAAAAATTCTTGGGTTCTCTCTGAGACTTTTAAGGGGGATGAAAATCTCATTAAAACTAATCCAGAATTACTTGAACCTCATCTTAACAATATAAATTTTTATATGGAGATTCAACATTGGTTGAGAAACAATCCTCGACTTGTGGTTAAGCTTTTAAGTCTTGCATCAGATCAAATCCGTAACAATGAAGAACTAATGGTCGATAATGTAATCTATACAAACATAAGTTTTACCGATTTACAAAAAATTCTTGGTCCTAAATTAAAACATAACAGAGATTTCTGGGAAAAAGTTGTGGTAAGAACGATGGATAGGTGGGAAGATAATCCTTATTTCTCAGACCTTGAAATGACAAAATACTACCTAAAAAAACTAATCTTAGAGAATAGAGAGAGATGGTCTCAAATATTACCTGTTAGAGTAGACCCTAAATTCAAGAGAAACCAAGAGGTTGTTTTAGGATATTCACAGAACGACTTAGAAGGTGCTTTAAAATGGATGGACCCAAGTCTAAAAAAAGACCAAAACTTCATGTATGTTTTATGGGAAGCGAATAATTTTAATAGTGGTGTACTTGAAGCTGTAGACCCAAGTATAAAAGATGATTTATTGGCAACATATAAAGCAAATGAAGGTCGTAGTTATTCTTCATTATTAGAAGATAGTGAAAATTATGAAGATGAAGATAATGATGAAGATAACGATGATAATGAAGATAATGATAATTATGAAGATGAAGATAATGATGGAAATGGAGAGATGGTTTATACTCACCGGTATGATCGCAGAATAACACCTACCACTAAAAAAACTGACTTCTCCTACATCTTTAAAAATAATATCACCAAACTTGCCTTATCCCAATATAAAGGGAAAAAATCTTCCGTTATATCCCTCTTTAAACTTTACTCTTATGTCGTAGATATTAGAAGTAATGATATTGAAGAAGCTAACTTATTTAGGGGTAAAACTTTACCTTTATGGAAAGCTATCCTTAAAGAACAGATTAAACAATTTACTCCTAACCCTAAAGTTACAGATACCATTACCCAATCTCTACAGGTTATTGATGCCTATTTTAAAAAGAATAAACAACCTTTAGATTCCCCTAGTTTACAACAAGAGAAAGTTACTCTTTATAAAGCTTCAAGGTACAAGACTCTTATCGTTAATCTTATTCAATATATGATTTCATTTTTTGGACATATGATGATTAAGGTTAAACCTTTACAGATTGTATCTGATGTTTCAAATATCAAGGTAATAGGGTTAATGGCAGATGCAGGTGGAGAATCACCTGCAGTAAGCCAACTTTTAGGGCAAGTTACTGCTATTAAAGATAAGCTTACTCAGAATTTAGCAGAGGAATTAGGGTACTCTTCCATAAACAACCTAAACAAAGAAACATGGAAGGGTGTGGAGTTTTATAAAGGGAATTTTAAAGGGATAGGTAGAAACTACCTTATATCTTTAGATACTTTCAAAACATATTCTTCTACGGAAGAACTTGTAGCTGATGTTAAAAAAGAAAAAATCATAGATAAAAACTATTCACAGTTCCAATTATCTAAGGGTAAAGTTATCCTTCCTTCTAAGAATAAGGTTGTTAAAACTATTACTTATTTGACCCCAGAAGAATTAAAAGCAGACATACAAGAATTTCAAATTTTGATAAACAAACACAATTCTACTTTAGAATCTTATGAAAAGAAATTATCTAATGACCCTAAAACTATCCAATTAGGTGACCATCAAGTAAATGTCGTTAAAGTTCTATATAAGAATATATCCAGATTAGTTGTAATAGACGGACCCTATCAGGGTCATTATGTAGATGAATTAGTGTCAAGTACAGGTGAAGTAATAGGGTCAGTATCTAAGGCTAGTCCAGCTTTAACCGAAACATCTAAGACTTTAAAGAGAATAGATAAAACATATAGTCCTTTTAATGAGCCAATGGAATTTTCTAATTTACAGAAAATATCTGATTATGTATCCCCAACAAGGTTGAATCTGGTATTAGATGATGACTATCTTGAGGGTGTTGAGAATTATGTAAGTTTAGATAAAAACTTATATCATAATATTGTAGGTAATAGTATTTTATTTAATTTGGGAAATGAAAAGAGCAAACTATCTTCTGAACTTAAAGTTGAGGGTAATATTATAACAAATTCTATCGAAACAGCTACAGCAGATCCTTCTGATGCCACAAATATTGAAATAGTTAGACAATTACACTTCAATTACGGAAACCAACCAGACTTCGTTTACAATAGTTTATTCACTGCATCTACTTGTTTCCCTGATGGTCTAGGTACTAGAATCTTTACCCAAGAAGCTAAATCTGCTTCTGAAGCAGGTTTTGGATACATTAAAACTCTAGCTGCTAGAGGCGGGAGATTTATGGGGTATTATATCTGGCCCAAACTTGGATATAATACAGAAGATAATGCTTATATATATAAAGATGAGGCTTATGAAAAACCTCAGAATAAGGTTCGCTATGATTATTTAGAAAAATGGTTGCAAAAAAATGTCCCACAATATCAAACAAAGCAATCTATTATAGATGCACCAATATCTGCTATATACGCTTGTAAAGCTAAAGATAGATTTATCGGGCAAGAACTTTGGAAACAATTTGGTAAGGGACAATATATGATCTTTGATTTAACACCAGGTTCTTTATCTATGAGAATCCTTGAAGCTTATGTTAGTCTTAAAGCTAAGAAAGAAGGACTTGACCCTAAAGATTATTTAAATGTCGATTATAGCAGATATACTAATTATGATTTAGCTTGTTTATTAAAAAAATATAGTACAAGCTATAATAAGTTCAAAAGTATAGACCTAGAGAGAAGATTAGAAGATAGTGTAAAAAATTATGAAAATGGAGAACTTTTCAGAATCTATCAAGATCCTGTAAACAGAGCTTATTTACTAAATTACTTAAATACTATCAAAAGCAATAAACCTAAACTTATTGAAGATATTAAACTTATCCTAAGTCAAAAAGGATATGATAATGTAAAATTAGCTTCTGGTGACCAAATGTCAGAAGACCCTATGATCAGAGAAATAGATGAATCTATTATAAACCAAGTATGGGACGGGATCAATAAGCTTTACGAATCAGGTACTTTTAAATAATTTATAATCTATACTCCTTTATACATAGATAAAAGGAGTACATTATGTTTAGATTATCCAATATTAATTGGGGTGATCGAGATACTGTCAAGAGATTGGTATTTCGAGATGGGTTGAAATTACAGCTTGCTAGTACAGAATTAAAAAAAGATTTTGATATTGTAATGTTGGCAGTCAAACAAAATGAAAATGCTATTTTGTTTGCTGATCCCAGCCTTCTTGATAATCCTGATTTTTTTAAATATGTCCTTATAAAAAGGGGAAGTCTTTTCAATTACTCTAGTAAGAATAAAATTTTATCAGCCGCTACGGATAAAGTTAAGAACAACAAAGGATTGATGTTGGCTCTCTTAAAAGAAGAGAGATATGCAACCCACTACTTAGGACCCAAATTAAAAACTAATTTGGATTTCTGGAAAGAAGTTCTTTCTTCAACTACACAAGCAGGCCCCATGTTCATGGAAAGTCCTTTATTCAACAATAAAGAATTAACAGAATATTATTTACAACTGTTTAATGGAAAAGACATGATACCAATGATGGGTTCGGTGAGTCCTAAGTTTAATGGGGACAAAGATATTGTCCTTCAATATTTCAATATTACTCCAGATTTTGCTCTTGCATATATGAGCGAAAAACTCAAGAATGATGCTGGTTTTATGTATTACTTATGGGAAATGGATGAATTTAAATCAAGAGTAATATATGACCGAAATCTTCCTTCGAGAGTAGAGAGAGAATTAAAAGATAGATATCTTATAGAATCAGGAGAACCATGGAGAAACCGAGATTCAGAGAATAATGAACCGGAAGAAGATAAAGAAGAAGATTCTGATGTCTCTTATGATGAAGATAATGATGAAGATAATGAGAATTATGATGATTATAATGAGAATTATGATGAAGATTATGATGAAGATTATGGTAGTAGTTACTCTTTAGAAGAGTCATATTATCATAACAAAAAAGAATATACAAAAGAAACTAAAAAAACTGACTTCTCCTACCTCTTTAAAAATAATATCACCAAACTAGCTATATCCCAATATAAAGGAAAAAAACCCACTGTTATAGCTCTCTTTAAACTTTACTCTTATATCGTAGATATTAGAAGTAATGATATTGAAGAAGCTAATAAATTTAGGGGAAAATCTTTACCTCTATGGAAAGCTATCCTTAAAGAACAGATTAAACAATTTACCCCAGACCCTAAAGTCATAGATACCATTACCCAATCTCTACAGGTTATCGATGCCTATTTTAAAAAGAATAAGCAACCTTTAGATTCCCCTAGTTTACAACAAGAGAAAGTTACTCTTTATAAAGCTTCAAGATATAAGACTCTTATTGTTAATCTTATTCAATATATGATTTCATTTTTTGGACATATAGGGATTAAGGTTAAACCTTTACAGATTGTATCTGATGTTTCAAATATCAAGGTGATAGGGTTAATGGCAGATACAAGTGGAGAATCACCTGCAGTAAGCCAAATGGCATCTCAAGTTTCGGTTATAAAAGATAAGCTTACTCAAATATTATTAAATTCATTAGGGTACTCTTCTATAGAAGAACTAATCTCAAAATCACCTAAAAAAACTTATAAAGGTATAACCTATTACAGTTCATTTAATAAGTTTGTCTCTTTAGATACTTTAAGACTCTATGCATCTCTAGAAGAACTCTTAGCTGATGTTAAAAAAGAAAAAACCATAGATAAAAACTATTCTAAATTCCAAGTATCAGAAGGTAAAGTTATCCTCAAGAATAAAGTTATTAAAAGTATCAATTATCTAAACCCAGAAGAGTTACAAGCTAAGGTATTTGAATACGAGAACAAGATAAGACTTTATAATGTTAAACTTGAATCTTATGAAAAGAAATTATCTAATGAACCTAAAACGATCCAATTAGGTGACCACCAAGTAAATGTCGTTAAAGTTCTATATAAGAATATATCAAGATTAGTTGTGATAGACGGACCCTATCAAGGTCATTATGTAGATGAATTGGTATCAAGTACAGGTGAAGTGATAGGGTCAGTGTCTAAGGCTAGTGTAGGATTAGCAGAAACATCTAAAACTTTGAAAAATATAGATAGAATACCTATTTCTTTTATAGAACCAATAGAGTTTTCTAATTTACAGAAAATCTCTGATTATGTACCTGCAACAAATATAGACACTCTTTTAGACAAAAAATATTTGAGAGCTGTATCTGAAGTAATAGATATTGAAAAAGATAGTTTTTATAACATAATCGGGAGTAATATCTTATTTAATATAGGAAATGAAACACCTAAAATACAGAGCGATTTAGATATAACAAAAACAAGATATGGTGCTACTATAAAAAACAGTAGCAGTATGTATGATACATTTAACGGAACAAACTTAGAAATAGAAAGAACACTAGAATTTAAAGATGGAGAACCATATTCTATCCATAATGACTTATTTAAAGCAGCTACTTGTTTTCCAGAAGGTCTAGGTACAAGAATCTTTACCCAACAAGTTAAATCAGCTTCAGAAGTTGGTTTTAAAAAGATAGAGACTCTAGCTGCTAAAGGTGGGGAGTATATGGGGTATTATATCTGGCCCAAACTTGGTTACAATGCTGATGTGACTATTTATAGATATGCTGCTCAGGAATATGGTCTTGAACCTTTATATAATTATCTAGATAGTTGGTTAGCAAGCTATTCTAAAGATACTCATGCTTCGTTTAGAGAGATAAGTGCTCCAATATCTGATATCTATGCCTGTAAAGCTAAAGATAGATTCATAGGTCAAGAATTATGGAAAAAAGTAGGTAGCTCAACAGAAATGGTTTTCTTCTTGTCCCCTAGTTCTTTATCTATGAGAACCCTAGAAGCTTATATTTCTCTTAAAGCTAAGAAAGAAGGAATGGACCCTAAAGATTATTTAAATGTCGATTATAGCAAATATGCCAATTATAATTTAGAGTGTCTTCTTATGAAAATGAGTTCAAAATGGGGTAGAAATTACCCAGAATTAGAGAGAAGATTAGAAGATAGTGTAAGAAATTATGAAAATGGGGAGCTTTTTAGAATCTATCAAAACCCTAAAACTAGACCTTATTTACTAGAAGCTCTTGAGAAAATAAACAACCCTAAACTTAATAAAGATATTAAACTTATCCTAAGTCAAAAAGGATATGATAATGTAAAATTAGCTTCTGATGATCAAATTTCTGAAGATCCTATGGTTAAAGAAATAGATGAGTCTATTATGAAACAAGTATGGGATGGTATTAATAAACTTTATGTGGCAGGTACTTTTAGATAATTTATAACCGATACTCCTTTATACACACAGGAGTACCGATTAAGATGAACCTCTTTAAACAAAATTTAATTCAAAGAGCCAAATTAGAATATAAAGGTAATTGGGCAATTAGCTCTCAGATATTTGATCTTTATAGTTTTATAGTAGACCTAAATAATGTAAGTGAATCTTTGTCTTTAAGTAGTACTTGGAAAGAGATTATCTTAGAGCATAGAAAACATATTATTTTAAATGAGGAATTAGTTTTAGATATTAGTAAAACAATAAACATAATTGCAACATACATTTCAAAAAATACAAATAACTTATCTAACCTTATGTCTTTATACAGATTAGGTAAATATAAAGAACTTATCCGAAATCTTATTTCTTATATGACCAATTTCTTTTCACAATTAGGTATTAAAGTAAAACCAATTAAACTTAAGTCCGATTATACAGATTTAAATATCATTGGTTTTACACTAGACCTAACATCTAGTGAATCTTATATTGCAGACCAAATGAGTGCTAATATAGTTATCCACAATAGATTGTTTAAAACAACAATAAACAATCTAAAAGAAAAAGGACTTGTACCTATTAAGAAAGATTCTTCGGGTGTTTACACTATATATAATAAGAACAAGGTTCTAGGTTTTATTACATATGAAAATTTTGATGAAATATACCCCACATTAGAAGAACTGAAAAAAGAAACAGAAAAGAATAGTATTATTGAAAATATTTATGACAAATTAACTTTAGGTGAAGAAGGTGTACTATACACCCCACAAGGAGAACAAGTATCTAAACTTGATTTTTTAAACCCTGAAATTTTAGAAATTAGAACTAAAGAATATAATAGCAGACTAGATACCTATAACATACAATTAAAACCTTATGAAACTAAATTGACTAATGAACCTAAGACGATCCAATTAGGTGACCATACTCTTAAAGTGGTTAAAGTCTTAGATAACAACATAACTAGACCTGTGATTATAGAGGGTCCTTATAAAGGTATCTTCTTAGACCAAATTGTTTCATCTACAGGTAAAGTTTTAGGATCAAGTTCAGTGGCTAGTCCTTACTTTACACAGAATAAGAAGATAATAGAAGCAATAGGTACTAAAGTAAAACCACAAGAAATAATGATTGAACAATCTGCGATAAGAAGTAAAATAAATGATGTTGAGATAATCAGTTTGCCTGAAAATTATATCGATATAACGGAAAGAGATTGGGATCTCGGAAGAAAAATCAAAGAAAGAATGATTACTAAAATCCCACATTTAATTGGTTTAAGTATAACACAAGAGGCAGAACCCGAACTTAAAGTGGGACTTGCGGTAGTAACGGAAGATGAAGAAGTGGGATTATTTTTTGCGGTTGAGGGTACATACATAAGTATGGAAAGAGGTATATATTTTAAAAACAATAAACCGGACTATATAGAAAATTATCATTTAATTTTAGAACCTTGTTTACCTGATGGGTTGGGTACAAGAATTTTGGGACAACAAATAAAAACAGCTTCTGAAGAAAATTTCAAACACCTAAAAACTCTTGCAGCAGGAAATATTAATGACAAAGAATATGTAGGTTATTATGTTTGGCCCAAATTCGGTTATAATACATTACTCTCAAAAATGGATTTTCGTTTAATGAAAATAAAAAATGGTAACCCTAAAGATTGGAGTTTAGTTGAAAATTGGCTTATAGAACATACAGATTATTCTTCTTCTTCTTTTGTATCTATACAAGACATATATGCTTGTAAAGTCAAGGGTAAATTTATTGGGCAAGAACTTTGGAAAGAATATGGTAAAGATATTAATGTTACTTTTGATTTAACACCAGGTTCTTTATCTATGAGAATTTTTGATTCTTATATCCAAGCTAAAGCGAAAAAAGAAAACATTCCTTTAGAGAATTATCTAAATATAGACTATTCAAAGTATTCTAATAAAAGCGCTAATTTGGAATGTCTTACTAACGAGATAATAAAAAAAGTTAGTCCTATAAAACCTATTATTGAAGACCTAGATTTTATTAAAGCTCTTATTATAAATATTAAAAACCATGAGAATGGTGTTATCTTAAAACTCTTAAATAATAAGAACTTTATATTCTTACTAAACAATTTAGACCCTAAATATGAACATCTTGTTAAAGCTATTCGATCTATCGCAAGAACAAATAAATCTCCCCAGTATAATAAATTTGCTTCTAAAAAACCAAACAATGAGTCCTTCTTTACAGAATTAGATATGGAACTATTAAATCAGGTATGGGACGGGATTAATAAACTTTACGAAACAGGTACTTTTAGATAATCTATATTCTGTACTCCTTTATACACATATATAAGGAGTAGATGATGTCTATAATATCAGATGAAGACCCTCGTTGGAATGAGAAAGATTTTCTTTTAGAACAATTAAGAAAAGCTAAAAATATTCATAACATCCCTTTTCATTTTCTTTGGTCTGGTTTCAAAGATGACATAGATATTGTTAAAGCTATAGCTGATTTAGACCCAAATAAAGCTAGTTATTGGGCAAGTCCTAAGCTTTTAAGAAACATAGATGTGGCTCGTTATTTATGGGAAAAGTCTAATTTTGACAAGTATCTTCTTTTAGATTTAGATGTGGATATACAAAGAGAACTTTTAAATGGACCTAAAAAATCTAAGAAACTCCAAGACACACAAGAAGAAGGAGAAGAAGAAGAAGATTCTAAAAACAAAAACAATTTCTCTTCTCTCTTTAAAAACAATATCGACAAACTAGCTATATCCCAATATAAAGGAAAGAAATCCTCCGTTATTTCCCTCTTTAAACTTTACTTTTACATCATAGATATTAGAAGTAATGACATTGAAGAAGCTAATAAATTTAGGGGAAAATCTTTACCTTTATGGAAAGCTATCCTCAAAGAACAAGCTAAACAATTTACTCCCAACCCTAAAGTCATAGATACCATTACCCAATCCCTACAGGTCATCGATGCCTATTTTAAAAAGAATAAGCAACCTTTAGACCACCCTAGTTTAAAACAAGAGAAGATTACTTTATATAAAGCTTCAAGATATAAGACCCTCATTGTTAATCTTATTCAATATATGATTTCATTTTTTGGTCATATGGGGATTAGGGTTAAACCTTTACAGATAATATCTGATGTTTCAAACATTAAAGTAATAGGATTAATGGCAGATGCAGGTGGAGAATCACCTGCAGTAAGTCAGCTATTATCACAAGTTACCGTAGTTAAAGATAAAATTACTCAAAACTTTTTATCTAGCATGAATATGAATTTAAATAGATTTCCGCAAAAAGAATCTAGTGGAATAAAATACTCTCAACATCCTTCATTTGGGTTTATATCTTTAGATACTTTGAAAACATATGACTCCCTTGAAGAACTCTTAGCTGATGTTAAAAAAGAAAAAACCATAGATAAAAACTATTCTAAATTCCAAGTATCAGAAGGTAAAGTTATTCTCAAGAATAAAGTTGTTACGACTATTAGTTATCTAAATCCTAATGCCCTCCAAGCTAAGATATCGGAATATCAAGATAAAATAAATGAATATAATTCTAAACTTGAATCTTACGAAAAGAAATTATCTAATGAACCTAAAGTAGTACAATTAGGTGACCACCAAGTAAATGCCGTTAAAGTTCTGTATAAGAATATATCCAGATTAATAGTGGTAGACGGACCCTATCAAGGGCACTATGTAGATGAATTAGTATCAAGTACAGGTGAAGTGATAGGGTCTGCATCTAAAGCGAGTCCAGCTTTAACGGAAACATCTAAGACATTAAAGAGTATTAGTAAGAGTGAAATAGAGTCTGTGTTTACAGAACCGATAGAGTTTTCTAATTTACAAAAAATCACTGAGTATGCGCCGGGTAATCTCAAAAGAATATTAGAAAACAGTCCTAATGTGTATGTGAAAAATTATATTAGAGATTTAGAGGGTATTTTAGGAATGGGAATAATTCCTAAAACTCTTTGGGATATTACAGGGTCAACAATCTTATTTAATTTGGGAGAATATGGAGATAAAACAGAACCAGTTATAGAAGAATTGGGTTCTGAAAGAGATATGGATGAAGAGATATATAGACATGAAATATCGAATCAATATTCAGGTATAGGATTAACCCGAGATATTGTCTTTTATAAAAACAAGCCATATTATATCCACAATGATTTATTTACTTCGGACCCTTGTTTACCTGAAGGTATAGGTACAAGAATCTTTACTCAACAAGTCAAATCAGCTTCTGAAGCTAAATTTGAGTATATAGAGACTCTAGCAGCTAAAAGTCGCTTTATGGTTGGATATTATGTCTGGCCCAAATTAGGTTATAATACAGAAATCAATATAAGAAAGTTGAAAGTAGATGCCGAACAATCTACTAGAGATCAAATAGAATTATTGGAAAATAGATATTCTAGAGAACTAAACCAAATAAACAAAGAAAACATAACAAATAAAATATTAAATTTAAAAAAGAAAACAAAGCTTTTTAAAATAAAGTATGACTATCTTGTGAAATGGTTAGAAAAAAACTCATCTAAATACATCCCCAATAAAAATGAAAATGTCGACATCTTAGAAGTATATGCCTGTAAAGCGGGTGCCAGATTCATTGGACAAGAATTGTGGAAAGACTTTGGAGAAACAACAAATATGGAATTTGATTTAACACCTAATTCTTTATCTATGAGAATCCTTGAAGCTTATATTTCTCTTAAAGCTAAGAAAGAAGGACTTGACCCTAAAGACTATTTGAATATAGATTACTCTAGAATAAAAAATCAAAACTTAATCTGTTTTATGCAAAAAGATTTCGACAGATATAAAGATTCAGAAGAGTCTTGGACACCAGAACAAAAAGCAGAACTTCTTTCAGATAAGGTTGATATCGATAAGTACTTAAACTTATTTAAAAAGAATATCTCCAACTATGAAAATGGAGAATTTAGAAAAATCTATAATAATGTTGAACTTAAACCAATGTTGATGATGTTACTCAAAAAAATGGAAAGTAAAGAACCCCAAGTCGTTCAAGATGTTTTACAGATTTTAAATGTAAAATTAGCTTCTGAAAATAAAATGTCAGAAGACCCTATGATTAGGGAACTAGATATGAAACTATTAGATCAAGTATGGGATGGTATTAACAAGCTCTACGAAGCAGGTTCTTTTAAATAATCTATACTCTGTACTCCTTTATACACACATATTAGGAGTATATTATGTTTAGAGTATCTAATGATTGGGATGATAAAGAATTTGTACTATCACAAGTAAAAAAAGATGGTATGAGTTTAAAAAAAGCTAGTCCTAGATTAAAAGAAGATTTTGAGGTTGTTTTAACTGCTGCTCTACAGAATAGGGGAGCTATACCTTTTGCAAATAAAAGTCTTTTAAAGAATCCTGAATTTTTTTTGTATATTATTGAGAATAGTACCAAAGAAGACCCTAATTTAGATGAGAAATTAGAGATATTCTATTTAGCTAAAGATGAAGTAACAAAGAAAAAAACGGTTATATCTAGTTTAGCTAAATTAGATATAACTACTGCTATCAAAGTTATGCACTATACTCTTAGATATAACTTATCGTATATGTACTCTCTTTGGGAATCTTTTGGGTTTGAAGATGCCTTCTTAGACTCACTAAAAGACCACGATCTAGAATCGGCTTATCAATTAGAAATGCAATATGAAAAGGTAAAAGGAGAGCCTTGGAGTAGACATACCAAAAAAGAACTTAAACGAACAGAAGATATTGACACTAAAAAAACTGACTTCTCTTACCTTTTTAAAAACAATATCACCAAACTCGCTATATCCCAATATAAAGGGAAAAAATCTTCCGTTATATCCCTCTTTAAACTCTATTCTTATATTGTAGATATTAGAAGTAATGATATTGAAGAAGCTAACTTATTCAGGGGGAAAGCATTACCTCTATGGAAAGCTATACTCAAAGAACAGGGTACTCAATTTACCCCTAACCCTAAAGTTATAGATACGATTACTCAATCTCTACAGGTTATTGATGCTTATTTTAAAAACAATAAACAACCTTTAGATTCTCCTAGTTTACAACAAGAGAAAGTTACTCTTTATAAAGCTTCAAGATATAAGACTCTTATTGTTAATCTTGTTGAATATCTAGTGTCTTTCTTTAGTCATATGGGGATTAAGGTTAAACCTTTACAGATTGTATCTGATGTTTCAAATATCAAGGTGATAGGATTAATGGCAGATGCAGGTGGAGAGTCACTTGCAGTAAGCCAAATGAGTTCTCAAGTTACTGCTGTAAAAGATAAACTTACTCAAAATTTCCTATCGGGAATACAATTTTCTGAATTTTCAAAAAGCACATCTAAAGGTATAGAATATTATTTTGATAACAATAATAATTATATTTCCTTAGATACCTTAAAGAAATATAATTCTCTGGAAGAACTTCTAGCTGACACCACCAAAGAAAAAATCATAGATAAAAACTATTCTAAATTCCAAGTATCAGAAGGTAAAGTTATCCTTAAAAATAAAGTTGTTAAAACTATCAACTATCTAAACCCTAATGCTCTCCAAGCTAAGATATCAGAATATCAAAGTAAAATAGATAATTATAATTCTAAACTTGAATCTTATGAAAAGAAATTATCTAATGAACCTAAGACGATCCAATTAGGTGACCACCAAGTAAATACTGTTAAAGTTCTATATAAGAATATATCAAGATTAATAGTGATAGAAGGACCCTATCAGGGTCATTATGTAGATGAATTGGTATCAAGTACAGGTGAAGTGATTGGGTCAGTATCTAAAGCTAGTGTAGGATTAGCAGAAACATCTAAGGTTTTTAAAAGTATCAATAAGTTTGAAATAGAGTCTGTGTTTACAGAACCGATAGAGTTTTCTAATTTACAGAAAATATCAGATTATGTATCTCCTAAAAATTTAGACACTATTTTTGATACAAAATATTTGACGAATATTTCTAAAATGGGTTTGAGAAAAGACACCTTCCATAATATCGTGGGGAATACTATTTTTTATAACATAAGAAATGATAGAAGGTATACATCATCCGTCTTAAAAAAACATTCTGAAACGGTGTTCTCCAATAGAACAGAATATATGGATCCAGTAGAGAATGTTGGAACACAAATTGAATTGATTAGACAATTTCATTTTAATACAAATGGAAGTCCTGACTATATAGCAAATATCTTATTTGATACTTCTCCTTGTTTTCCTGAAGGTTTAGGTTCTCGTGTATTTACTCAACAAGTAAAATCAGCTTCTGAAGCTGGATTTAAATATATAGAGACAGTAGCAGGTATGGGTGGGAAATATGTAGGCTATTATGTCTGGCCCAAAATGGGTTATAATGTTAAAGTTTATTTAACCGAAGATATGGAAAACCCTAGATATGTGGTTTTATACAATTACTTAAAAAGATGGTTACAAAAAAACTCTAATTCTTATGCAACAGAAGAAAAAGGATTTTCTGCTAACTTGTTAGATATCTATGCTTGTAAAGCAGGTGACAGATTCATAGGTCAAGAATTATGGAAAGAAGTAGGGGAAACTAGAACTATGATCTTTGATTTAACACCTAATTCTTTATCTATGAGAATCCTTGAAGCTTATATTTCTCTTAAAGCTAAGAAAGAAGGAATGGACCCTAAAGACTACTTAAATGTCGATTATAGCAGATATACTAATTACAATTTAGCTTGTTTATTAGATAAGTATTTCAGATATGGAGATCAAGAAATAGAGTCCAAAGAACTAGAGAGAAGATTAGAAGATAGTATAAGAAATTATGAAAATGGGGAGCTTTTTAGAATCTATCAAGACCCTAAAACTAGACCTAAATTAGTAGCCTTCTTAAATATTGTCAAAGATTTCAAACCTAAAGTTGTTGAAGATGTCTTACTCATTTTGAACCAAAAAGGTTATCAGAATATTAAACTAGCTTCTGATGACCAAATGTCAGAAGACCCTATGCTCAGGGAAATAGATGAATCTATTATGAAACAAGTATGGAATGGTATTAATAAGCTTTACGAAGCTGGTACTTTTAAATAATTTATAATCTATACTCCTTTATACACATAGGAGTTAATTATGAATAGTCTTTTCAGACAAAATTTAATACTTAAAGCTAAATCTGCTTATAAGGGTAATTGGAAAACAGCATCTAAAATATTTAATCTTTATGATCTTTTAGTAGATGTAAGAGGATATAACGGATCTTATGAAGATTATGATGTTTATAATCAAAGAAGAGAAATATATAACATATGGAAAGAAGTTCTTCTAGAACATCGTAAACATATAAGTCCTAATGAAGAACTTGTAGATAAAATCACTTTCACTATAAGACAAATAGACACTTTCTTTGCCAAAAACTTAAGCGATACTATGAAACTTTTAGGTATGGCTAGACTTGGTAAATATAAAGAATTTATGGTTGCTCTTATTGCTTATACTCAAGATTTCTTAAAACAATTAGGCTTTAACACTAAAGTCCTTAAAGTTAAATCTGAATATACAGGTCTTATGACTTATGCTATAGCTCCAGATATGTCAGAAACAGAATCTTTTGTTTCTGACCAAATTGATATGAATAATGCTTTTAAACAAAAGCTATTCCATAAATTTAAACAAGACATAGAAAAGAAAGATATGAGAATTGAGGTTGACGGAGATCACTTTGTTATTAAACAGTATGGCGACATAATGGGATATGTGTCCGATAATAAGTTTGATAAGATATACCCTACACTTGAAGAACTCGATCATGAATTAAAAAAGAATCAAATTATAGATGATAACTATGATAAGTTAGTATTAGGTGAATCAGGTCAATTATTAACACCTTCAGGTACAGTAGCTACTACCTTAAAATATTTACCACCTAAAACACTCGCTTCCGAAATTAAAAAGTATAATGAAAGTATCTCTCTTTATAACTCTAAACTTAAACCTTATGAACCTAAACTCTCTAACGACCCTAAAACTATACAATTAGGTGACCATACTCTTAAAGTTGTTAAAGTGTTTTATAAGAATATAAATAGACCTATAATCATAGAAGGACCCTATGCAGGTATCTTCTTAGATCAAATGGTTTCACCGACAGGTAAAATTTTAGGGTCTAATGCTATTGCTAGTCCTTACTTTATGTCTAATAAACAAGTATATGAAGCTATAAGTGATAGTGTTAAGAAAAAAGACACTTTAGATATTGAACTGAATATAGTGAGTAAAAAGGTTCAAGATTATCAAAGGGAAAGGGATTCTTATCCTTATCAGTATGAAAGAATGTTAAAGTCTGAAATATCAGATAAAAAGATTAGAACAGCCATACCCGATTTAACAGGTGGTAGTATCTTAAATGATATTAGTAGTAATATGGATGCTTATGTAGAATCTAATTCTTATGATAAGTTTACAAATATAGACCATAATATTAAGATCGATGACCCTAATACTAAAATCAGAAACTTAGAAATTACAAGATCTGTCCATCTTATTGATGGGATACCCAATTATATTAAGAATGAATACTTTGAAATACATCCCTGTATGCCTGAAGGTTTAGGTACTAAAATCTTCACCCAACAAGTTAAATCAGCTTCTGAATTAGGTTTCAAATATATTAAAACTGATGCAGGTGGTGGCAGTATAGGTATGGTAGGTTATTATGTCTGGCCCAAACTTGGTTATAATGGGGATTTGTCTCATGAGATTAAAGGAATTAGTAGGTATAGATTACTTATTGATCCTGAAAAAAACAAAAAATCTATAGATAGACTTTCTGAGATAGACAACTGGTTTCAAAACACACTAGGTCATAGTGTTTATGATGAATGTATGGCTCTTGATTTATATGCTTGTAAAGTCAATGGTAAATTTATCGGTCAAGAATTTTGGAAAGAATACGGTAATACTGTTACACTTCAATTTGATTTAACAGAAGGTTCTTTATCTATGAGAATCTTAGGTGAATACATCAATAAAAAATCTAAAGAAATGGGTGTCGCTGTTGCTGATTTTATCAATACCGACATCTCTAAATATAGAGGTAAAAATAATAACCTAGAATGCTTATTGGGAAAATACTATGACAATATAGGTCGTATGGACTATGCTCTCTTAAATGCTCTTAAAATTGCTATTAAGAACCAAGAGAATGGTGAAATAGTAAGAATACTTAATTCTAATGATTATGATATAAGACAACCTTTGATAGACTTCGTAATTTACTTAAGTACATCTAAGCGATCCGATGAAAGAGAAGTTGCTAAAGAAGTACAGACGATTGCTAGAATTAATAAATCCACTTATTATTCTGACTTGAAATTTGCTTCTAATAAAAAACTTATGGATGATCCTATGATTAGAGAAGTTGACTTTGCTATCCT
>JACCED011877666.1_pt1 | contig 60808 bp, 54 predicted proteins | sample 7455021 | NCBI WGS metagenome assembly JACCED01 (sample SAMN15323456, study PRJNA562643) | freshwater metagenome | isolation source: river surface water | place: USA:Blue River Watershed | collected 2017-08-19 | reverse complement strand
GTCGCGCGCATGTTCCCGCTTCTCCCTGCAGCTTTGATCCGCCCCGTGATGATGGCGGCGGTGTTTGTCCTTGGTTCGGCTTCGGCGTGGGCGGCAGCCGCTACCGGCTCGCGCGGCATGGTCGCCTCCGTGCATCCGCTGGCCACGCAGATCGGCGTGGAGGTTCTGAAGAACGGCGGCAACGCCATCGATGCCGCGGTCGCGGTCGGTCTGGCGCTGGGCGTGGTCGACGGGCACAACTCCGGCATCGGCGGCGGCGCGTTTATTCTGGTCCGGCGCGCGAACGGCGAGATCGTGGCGCTGGATGGGCGCGAGATGGCGCCGGCGAGCGCTTCGCGGGACATGTATCTGCGCAACGGCAAGGCCGACACCGCGCTGAGCCAGACAGGCGCGCTGGCGAGCGGGGTGCCGGGTGCGCTGGCGGTTTACGACGAGGCTTTGCGTCTGATGGGCCGGAAGAAACTGGCGGAACTGATCGAGCCCTCGGCGCGGATTGCGGACGAGGGTTTTGCGCTGAGTGAGGGCTACGTGCGGCGGATCCGTTCGGTGGCGGAGAGTCTGGCCAAGTTTCCGGCGTCGCGCGCGCTGCTGCTCAAACCCGACGGCACGGCGCTCGATGCGGGCACGGTGCTGCGTCAGCCCGACCTGGCCCGGAGCTATCGTGCGATCGGGCGGGAAGGCATCGGCTGGTTCTACCGCGGGGAATATGCCCGGGCGGTCGAGGCGTGGATGCGCGCCCATGGCGGCATCCTCACGGCGGGGGATTTCGCGGGTTACGAAGTGAAGCGGCGGCAGCCGATCGTTTCGACGTATCGGGGGCACACGATCGTGGGCTTCGGGCCGCCGAGTTCCGGGGGCGTGCATGTGGCGCAGATCCTGAACATGCTGGAGACCTTCGATGTGAAGGCGCTCGGGGCGGATGGCGAGCGGCAGCATGTGATCGCGGAGGCCATGAAATTGGCGTTTGCCGACCGGGCGCACTGGCTCGGCGATCCGGATTTCGCCCAGGTGCCGCGCGGGCTGCTGGAAAAGAGCTACGCGCGGGCGCTCGCGGCGAAGATCGACCGCCGCAGGGCAATCGCGGTCGCCGGCCACGGTGTGCCGCCGGATGCGGATCCGCGCTTTTTCGAGAAACACACCACGCATTTCTCGGTCGCGGACGCGGAGGGAAACTGGGTCGCGTGCACGCAGACGGTGAACACGGCCTTCGGCTCCAAGGTGATCGTGCCCGGCACCGGCATCATCCTGAACAACGAGATGGACGACTTCTCGGTCGAGCCCGGCGTGCCGAATGCCTTCAAGCTCATCGGCGCCGAGGCCAACGCGATCGCGCCGAAGAAGCGGCCGCTGTCCTCCATGAGCCCGACGATCGTGTTGCGCGACGGCCAGCCCGTGCTCGCGCTCGGCGCGGCGGGCGGTCCGACCATCATCACGCAGGTGCTGCTGAATCTGGTGGCGATCCTCGATCTCGGGATGACCGTCGATGCGGCGATCAAGCAGCCGCGGATCCATCAGCAGTGGCGGCCGGACGAACTGCGGATCGAGCAAGCGCTGCCGGCGTCCGTGCGCGCGGCGCTCACCGCGCGGGGCCACACCCTGGCCGAGGTCAACTCGATGGGGGTTTCGCAGATCGTGGGGCGGGCGCCGGACGGGCGCGGCTTTGTCGGCGTGGGCGATCCGCGGGTGAACGGCAGCGCCGCGGGGTGGTGAGGAACCGCGCGCCTCGCGCCGGACGGTGCGAAATGCGCGGCGCGCCGGATCGGACGTGGATCAGCGGGTCGACGCCGGCGGCACGAGCGCGAGCAACTGCTCCATCATGGATTCGGCGGACGCGGAGGCGACGGCCTGCAGCACGACGCGGTCGGTGTTGTCGCCGAGTTCGTAGGTGATCGCGGGGATGCCGAATTCGCGGTGCGCCCAGTGGTGGGATGTGGCCTGGGTCGGGTTGGCGTTGGGCGTGCGTTTGACCGGGTAGGTCGGCACGCGGCGCGAGAGGCCTTCGAGCCAAGCCTTGGTGAAGCCGGGCGGCTGCGTGGGCGTCTCGTCGGGCTGGGTGTAGAAGACGTCGTTGAACGTGGAGTGAAAATCCAGGTGCAGCACCAACTGACGGCTGCTGCGCACGGCGAGCACGGCATCGCGGACAGCGCGCGTCTCGGGTTGCTCGAACTTGTCCCAGTCGCGGTTGGTATCGACGCCGTTGAGGTTGTGGCGCCAGTGGCCGGCGGCGACGCCGTCGGGATTCATGAGCGGCACGAGGAGCACGGTGAAACGCGCGCGGAATTCGCGCGCGAGCGGCGTCTCGGCCACGACGGTCTCGACAAAGCGCATCAAGGCGAGCGAGCCCGTGGTCTCGGGCGGGTGCTGGCGGCTGACGATGACCACGCAGCCCGGTTTCGCGCCCGGGCGGGTGGCGTCGATATCCACGGCATGCAGCGCGCGCCCGCCGACGGAGCGGCCGATCTCGCGACGCGTGACAAACGGCAGCCGCTCCAGCGAGCGGCTCCACGCCTCGAGGTCCTCGCCCGAGACGATTTCCTGCGCGGCGATCCAGAGCGGCTCCGGGCCCACATCGACGCGGATCGTGCCCTCGTCCTCGCGTTGGCCCGGCGTGAACGCCTCCGCGGGCAGCGTGATCCAGCGGCGGCCGTCGACGCTGATCTTGGGCACGTAGCGGAGCTTGGCGGTCGAGGTGTCGATGCGGATGGAAATCAGACGCGGGCGGTCGGCCCGCACGCGGAAGGCGAACCACGGACTCGGATTGATGGGGCGGTTTTCGGGCTCGCTGACGACGGCGTAGGCGCCGGGGGCGAGTTGCGTGCAGGCGCTGAGCCGCGCGGCCGGGAATTGGGAATCGAACGTGATGCCATCGTCCGGAAATTCCCACGTGCGCGAAGGCGCTGGGACCACCGCGGTGCGGGGCAACTGCACGGGCACGGGGGCGTTTGCGGCCGGCAGGGAGGCGAGGCCCGCGCAGGCAAAGACCAGCAGCACGAAACGCCGCAGCGGGGCGGTGGAGGGGAGCATGGTATGATCAGTAGGCCTTCACCATACCGCCATCGACGAGCACGGTCTGTCCGGTGACGTAGGTGTTGGCGGGTGAACCGAGAAATACGGCGAGTTTCGCAAATTCGGCGGGCGCGCCGTAGCGGCCGAGGGGAATCGTTTTGAAATTCTCGGCGCGCACCGTTTCGAGCGGCTGACCCGTGCGGGTGGCGCGAAGGCCGTCGAGGTGATCGATGCGGTCGGTCTGGATGCGGCCGGGGCCGAGGACGTTGACGAGCACGCCGTCGGGGCCGAGTTCCGAGGCGAGCGTCTTGGAGAGGCCGACCACGCCCGTGCGAAACGTGTTGGAGAGAATAAGGCCGTCGATCGGGCTCTTCACCGAACCGGAGGTGAAGTTGACGATCCGGCCCTGGGCGTGGCGCAGGTGGGGCAGGGCGGCGCGGATGGTGCGCACGTAGGCGAGCAGGTTGAGTTCGAAGGCGCCCTGCCAGGCAGCGTCGTCGAACGCATCGAAGGCGCCGGCGGGCGGGCCGCCGCTGTTGTTGACCAGCGCGTAGATCCCGCCGAAGGCGGCGACCGTGGCCTCGATCAACCGGGCGATGTCGGCAGGTCGGGTGACGTCGGCGACCGTCCAGGCGGCGGTGCGGCCGGTGGTGGCCTTGATTTCGGCCGCCGTGCGCTGCAGTTCCGCCTCGCGCCGGCTGCAGAGCATGACGTGCGCACCCTCGCGGGCGAATTCGAGCGCGGTGGCTTTGCCGAGGCCGGCGCTCGAGGCGCAGACGATCACGGGGCGGTCGGTGAGGGCGAGATCCATGGCGGAAACGGGAGGCGGAGGCACGAGTGCGCGGCATCCGGCGGGTGTTGCCAAGATCGGAAACCGGGGCGGCGGTTCGTCCCGGCGCATCGGCAAGCCTGCTGCTGTGCTTGCGGCGCATTAGCAGATCGGCGGGGTTGCGGCCGCGATGGCCCGGGCCCTTGACACTCGCGCGCGCGCGACGTTATTGCCGTGGCCCCGTATGGAAGCCGCGCTCGATCAACCGGTGCTCGTGCTGAACCGCCTATGGCAGGCGGTAAATGTCATCGGCGCGAAACGAGCTTTTGGACTGCTGGCCCGCGGGCATGCGCAGGTCGTGCATCATCACGACGACGATTTCCGGACGTTCTCGATGCTCGACTGGATCGACTTCTCGAAGAACAACCCGCCGCTCGCGGAGCTCGACAAGGTGCACACCCCGACGCGCGTGATCCGGCTGCCGCGCGTGATCCTCCTGACGTTCTTCGACAAGCTGCCGTGCAAGGAGCTGAAGCTGACGCGCAACAACGTCTTCGAGCGCGACAAGAACACCTGCCAGTATTGCTCGCGGGTGCTGCCGCGCGAGCAGCTCAATCTCGATCACGTGATCCCGCGCGACTACGGTGGGAAGACGACGTGGGAGAACATCGTGTGTTCGTGCATCAAGTGTAACACCCGGAAGGCAAACCGCCTGCCGCACGAGGCGATGATGCGTCTGGCCCGCAAGCCGGCGCGGCCGAAGTGGCGGCCGGTGATTTCGCTCGTGCTCGGGCATCAGCAGCACGAGCACTGGAAGGACTTTCTCGACGTCGCGTATTGGAACGTGGAACTCGAGGAGTGAGGTCGCGGCGGTGTCGGGGCGACCGGCGCCAGCATTGGCGCCGAATCCCTCCGACCGACTTCAGGCGGTGCGTTCAGCCCGCGGGGCGTCGGGGTTTATGGCCTCGCCCCCGATCGAGTTCGCCGGCGCCCACTCGCGCCTTGAGTCGCGCGCATGCCCCCGGTTGCTTCCGCGGCGCCGATGAACGTCTGCATCATGGTCGCCGGTCTGGATTCCCACCACCGCGCCCGCCTCACCGCTGCCCTGCAACCGCACGCCGTCACGTTGGGTGACGGCCTTTCCGAGTCGGAGAAACGCGCGGCCGTGGCGGCCGCCGAGATTGTCTTCGGCAACGTGCCCGCCGGCTGGCTCGACGCCGCCCCGCGGCTGCGCTGGGTGCAGCTCGATTCCGCCGGCGTGGACGCCTACGTGCGGGTGAATCGGGTGCCGCGTGCCGCGCCCGTGCAACTCACGCACCTCGCGGGTTTCTATGATCGCGCGGTGGCCGAGGCGGCGCTGGCGGGCGTCCTCGCGTATTACCGGCGGCTGCCGGAGCTGCTCGCCGCGCAACCCGCCGCGCGCTGGATCAAGTCCGAGGTCGAGCCGCTGATCCGGGCGCTCGCGGGCGAGTCCGTGCTGGTCCTCGGCGCCGGCGCGATCGGGCGGCGCATCGCGGGGTTGCTCACGGCGTTCGAGGCGCGCGTGCGGTTCTATGCCCGCTCGGCGCGCGACGGCATGCTGGCCGGGACCGCCGAACTCGACGTCGCCCTCGGTGAGACCGATCTCCTCGTCAATACGCTGCCGCACACGGCGGAGACGGTCGGCTTGCTCGATGCGGCCCGTCTCGCCCGGCTGAAGCGACAGGCCGTGGTTTGCAACGTGGGCCGCGGATCCGCGCTCGACGAAGAGGCGCTGGTCGCGCTGCTCGATGCCGGCCACCTTGCCGGTGCGGTGCTGGACGTCACGGCGATCGAGCCGTTGCCGGCTGCGAGCCCGCTGTGGCGCCACCCGAAAGTCCTGCTGACCCAGCACACGGGCGGTCGTTTCCCCGGGGAAATCGACCGGAAGCTCGACGTGTTTCTGGACAACTTCGAGCGATTCATCGGCGGCGCACCGCTCCGGCATCCGGTCGACTGCGCGCGCGGTTATTGATTCCGGCGCGGCGCCGCGCGGGCGGCGGGTTGCCGGGTGAGATTCGCGTTGCGCGGGCGGGCGGCGGACCGTGTGCTCGCGCGGATATGGCCAAGCCTTCCCATGCCACGTGGGGCGGTCGGTTCACTGCCGGCCCCGCCGAGTTGATGCTGCAGTTCAGCGAGTCCGTGTCGTTTGACCGCCGGCTCGCGCCGTTCGACATCGCCGGCAGCAAGGCGCACTCGGCGATGCTTGCGCACGTGGGACTCATCACGAAACAGGAGCGCGATGCGATCCATGCGGGGCTCGATGCGATCCTGGCTGAGATCGAGGCCGGAAAGTTTACCTGGGAGACGAAGCTCGAGGATGTGCACATGAACATCGAGCAGGCGCTGACCAAGCGGGTGCCGGCGGCGGCCAAGCTGCACACGGCGCGGAGCCGGAACGACCAGATCGCGACGGACATGCGGCTCTTCTTCAAACACGCGTGCGGCGTGGTGCAGGCGAAGATCCTCGGCGCCGAGCGGGCGCTGCTCGCGGTGGCGGAGGCGAACCGCGATGTGCTCATCCCCGGCTACACGCACCTGCAACGCGCGCAGCCCGTGTTTCTCACGCATCATCTTTTTGCCTGGCTCGAGATGCTGGAGCGCGACCGCGTGCGGTTCGGCGAGGTCGCGGCGCATGCGAACTGGTGCCCGCTCGGCTCGGGCGCAATTGCGGGCACGACGCTGCCGATCGACCGCGAGTTCACCGCGAAGACACTGGGCTTTGTCGATGCGAAGGGCCGGCCGCAGGTGACCCAGAACTCGATGGACACGGTGGCGGACCGCGACCTCTTCATCGAGTTTGCGGCGGCCGGGGCGATGCTCGGCGTGCATCTCTCGCGCATCGCCGAGGACCTGATCCTGTGGATGAGCACGGAGTTCAAGTTCGTGGAGCTGCCGGATGCGTTCTGCACGGGCTCGTCGCTGATGCCGCAGAAAAAGAATCCGGATTCGTGCGAGCTGATGCGCGGCAAGGCGGCCCGGCTGCAGGGCAACCTGCAGACGCTGCTCACCCTCGCGAAGGGCCTGCCGCTGACCTACAACCGCGACCTGCAGGAGGACAAACCGCCGGTGTTCGACACCTTCGATCAGGCGTCATTGTGCGCCGATGTGCTGGCGGGCACGATCGCGGGCCTGACGGTGAACCGCGAGCGCTGCGCCGCGGCGGTGCGCGATCCGGCGCTGCTGGCGACGGACCTGGCGGACTACCTCGTGCTCAAGGGCGTGCCGTTCCGCGATGCGCACCACGCGGTCGGCGCGGTCGTGCGTCTGGCGGAGAAGGCGAGCGTGGAACTCGATCAGCTCGCGACGACCGACGTGAAGCAGGTGCATCCGGCGTTCGAGGACGACTGGGTGGAGATTTTTGACCTGAAGCGGGCGATCGCAAAGCGCGAAGGCACCGGTATGCCGGGGCCGAAGCAGGTGGCGCGGCAGTTTGCCCGCTGGCGGAAGCTGCTGCGGTGAAGCGACGCGGGGCGAGAGGGAGCGGGTAACGCTGTGGCGCGTCGGGCACGACGCGCCCCGACGCGATGATTTTTCCCACGGCGAAATCCGACCCGGCGCTCGCGCCGTTCCGGCCCGGATTGACGTTCGCGTTTTTCAACGCGCTCGCGTGGCAGATCGGCATCGGCACGCCGATGGTGCTCTTCGCGGAGCAGCTTGGCGCGACGCCCTTCCAGGTCGCGCTGGCCTACTCGTTCGTCTTCGTGCTCACGCCGCTGCAGATTGTTTCGACCGCGCTGCTGCCGCGCTACGGCTTCAAGGCGCTGATGCTCGGCGGGTGGCGGACGCGGAGTTTCTTCCTCGGCGTCCCGGCGGTGCTGGCGGCGGTGATGATGACGGGTCAGCGGGAGCAGCCGTGGATGATCCAGGCGCTGATCTGGAGCGTGTTTCTGTTCTGCGTGTTCCGTTCGATTGGCGCGGCATCAGGGACCTCGTGGTTCTATGCGATCCTCCCGGAGGCGGTGCGGGGCCGGTATTTCGCGAGCGATCAGTTTGTCTCCGCGGTGGCCGGGGTGGCGACGCTGCTGGCGAGCGCGGCGCTGTTTGCCACGTTGCCGGTGTATCCGGCGTTGCTGGCGCAATACGGCATCGCGCTCGCGGGCTCGACCGTGAGCTATTACTCGTTGAAGCGGCTGCCCGACGCGGAGCGGCCGACCTCGATCAATCTGCGTTCCGTGCTGCGCGACACGCCCCGGCACCTGTTTCGTCCGTCGGCGTTCCGCACCTACGTCTGGCTCGCGGTGGCGTGTGCGGTGATCGCGACGCCGATCCCGCCGTTTGCGGCGTATTACCTCAAGGTCGGGCCGAAGCTCTCGACCGCGCAGATCATGCTGGCCGAAGTGCTGCGCTACAGCGGGGTGATCGTGGCGGCGTGGTTCATCCGGCGGAAGATCGACCGGACGGGCGCCAAGCCCTTCTTCGCCGTGGCGATGGTGCTGTATGGGGTCGTGGGCGGCTACTGGTGGCTCTTTCTCGAAAACGGCTTCGGCGGACTGCCGGGAGTTTTCGCCGCGTATTTCCTGCTCGGGCTCGGCGTGGCGACGTGGGCGATCGCGAATCTGAACTACCTGCCGCGCGTCACGGGGGCCGAGGATCGGACGCTCGAGGTCTCGATCCACGGCGCGGTGACGGCGTTTCTCGGCGGCATGTCGCCGACGATCTGGGGGCTGTTCCTGAAAGACGGCGAGGCCGGCTCGCGCGCGATCGATGTGGAGGTCTTCCAGTGGTTTTTCCTGACGGTGGTCGGCGGGGCGGTGGCCCTGCTGCCGTTCTTCCTGCGGCTGCCGGAGAATCGGGACGAGAAGGTCGAGCCGCTGATGATCGGCGGGGCGATCCTGCGGCCGCTGCGCGCGGCGACGGCGCTGGTCAACCTGATCGACCTGCGGGGGCTCGAGCGGCGGCGTGGCGGCCGCGAGCGGAAGTCGGAGTAGCGGCGGCGCGTGCCGGCGGCCGGCGCGGTGCACGGCTGTGTTGACGGCGGCGCCGGGAAACGGACCTACTGCGGGGCTGCATGGCCAAGGTGCGCATTCTTTCCGATCGGGTCGCGAATCAGATCGCCGCCGGCGAGGTGATCGAGCGCCCGGCCGCGGTGGTGAAGGAACTGGTGGAGAACGCGCTGGATGCCGGGGCGACGCGGATCGAGGTGGAGTTCCGGCACGGGGGGCGGGCGTTGATGCGGATCGAGGATAACGGGCATGGCATGTCGCGCGACGACGCGCTGCTCGCGCTGGAGCGTCATGCGACGAGCAAGATCGCGGAGGCCGCGGACCTGGACCGGTTGCGCAGCTACGGTTTCCGCGGCGAGGCGCTGCCGTCCATCGCGAGCGTGTCGCGGTTCCAGCTGCAGACGCGCGAAGCGGGCAGCGATGTGGGCACCGAGATCCTCGTGAACGGCGGGAAATTCGTGCACGTGCGCGACTGCGGGCGCCCGGTCGGGACGCGCATGGAGGTTTCGCATCTGTTCAACTCCGTGCCGGCGCGGCGGAAGTTTCTCAAGACGGACCAGACCGAGGCGGCGCACATCATCCACTGCGTGCGGCTCTATGCGCTGGCGTGCCCGCGGACGGCGTTCACGTTGATCGAGGACGGGCGCGTGATCTTCCGGTCGCCCGAATGCGCGACGCTTTTGGAGCGTGTGACGGAGATCTTCGGGCGGCAGATCGCGGAGGGGCTGTTGCCGATCGAGGTGGGGGAGGCGGACCTGCGGCTCTCGGGCCTCATCGGCAAACCGGGGGTGGGACGGGCCACGCGGCACGAGATGATTGTCTTCGTCAACGGCCGGCCGGTCGACAGCCGCACGCTGAACTACGCACTGATCGAGAGCTACGCGGAGTCGCTGCCGAAGGGGCGGTATCCGCTGGCGTTCGTGTTTTTCGCATGCGATCCGGCGGCCGTCGACGTGAACGTGCATCCGGCGAAACGCGAGGTGCGCTTCCGCAGCGAGCCGCAGGTGCGCGGCTTCGTGATCCGTGCGGTGCTGCAGCGGCTCCGGGAGATTGCGGAGGGGGGATTGGGGATTGCGGATTTGGCGAAGGTGGAAGGTGCAGAGGTGAAACCGGAAGGCGGAGACCGGAAACCGGAGAGCGCGGCGGGTGGGGCGCAGAGTGCGGAGGCAGGGTCGGAGTTGGCGCAGAGCCGGGTCGGTGGGGCGGCGCCCGGGAATGTGATTCGCCGCAGTGATTTGCCGGCGCTGCGTGTGCCGGTGCCGGCGTCGCAGGTGTCAGCGGCTCAGTTGGCTCGACCCGTCCCGCAATCCGGACTCCGCAATCCGCAATTGCCCGCGACACCGCCGTCACCCGCGACGGCAGCTTCCCCGGCCTGGCGTTTCGTCGGGCTCGCGCATGGGAATTACGCGTTGTTCGAGACGGCCTCGGGCGTGGTGTTGCTCGACCGGCGGGCGGCGCACGAGCGCGTGTGGTTCGAGCGCCTGCGCGAGCAGTTCCGGGCGGGGCAGGTGCCGAGCCAGCGGCTGCTGCTGCCGGTGCCGGTCGAGTTGGACGCGATCGCATCGGCGCTGCTGCTGGATCGGCTGCCGTTCCTGCTGCGGCACGGTTTCGAGGTCGCGGAGTTCGGCCGGAATTTCTTCCGGGTGGAGGCGGTGCCCGGCTGGATGGAGCCGGCCGATGCGGAGCCGTTCCTGCGCGACCTGTTGGGGGCGTTTCGCGACGGGTCGATTCCCGACCGCGATACGGACCTCGCGCGGGACGAGCTGGCGCGGCTGGCGGTGACCAAGGCATTGCGGCTGCCCGAGACGGTGGCGGAGCCGGAGGTGAGGGCCCTGGTCGCGCAGCTGTTTGGCACGCGCTCGCCGCTGACGAGCCCTGCCGGGCGCCCGACCTTCGTGGAGTTGAACCATGCCGAGCTGGCGCGGCGGTTTCAGAAATAAGCTACAACCCGCTCTCGCGCTGGCACGGTTCATTCTGTAGACCGTCCGACCTATCATCATGCCCAAAGCTGCCGACAAACGCGCGAGTGCGTCCCGTTCCGCCAAAAAGCCAGCTCCGGTCACCGCCGCGACCGCGGTTCCCGCCACGGCGGCTCCTTTCCCGCCCGAGCTGGGCAACATCCACCGCTCCAACGGCTCGACCGACACGCCCGTGGAGGTGATGCGGTCCCTGATCCAACGCCACCTCGTGTCGACCTTGGCGCGGCATACCGGCTCCGCGACGCCCCGCGACTGGTGGGTGGCGACCGTGCTCGCGGTCCGCGATACGATCCACGAGCGGATGATCGCGACGCAGTCGGTGCACAATCAGCAGAACGTCCGCCGGGTCTATTACTTCTCGCTCGAATACCTGATGGGCCGGCTTTTCGGCAACAACCTGCTCGCGACCGGGCTCTATGATACCGCGCGGCAGGCGCTCGATTCGCTGGGCTTGGATTTCGAGTCGATCCGTGACTCCGAAGTCGACATGGGCCTCGGCAACGGCGGCCTCGGCCGGCTCGCGGCGTGTTTCCTCGATTCGCTCGCGACGCTCGATTACCCGGCGCTGGGCTACGGCATCTATTACGAGTTCGGTCTGTTCAAGCAGATGTTCGTCAACGGGCATCAGGTCGAACATCCGGACAACTGGATCCTCTTCGGCGACCCGTGGGAGATCGTGCGGCCGGAATACACGCAGCAGGTGCGGCTCTACGGCCGGGTGGAAAACGTGTTCGATGACCGCGGCAACTACCGCCCGCGCTGGGTCGACACCAAGACGATCCTCGGCGTGCCGCACGACATCCCGATCGCGGGTTACGGCACCAAGACGGTCAACCTGCTCCGGCTCTGGGCTTCCAAGGCGACGGAGGACTTCGATCTGGCGGCCTTCAACAGCGGCGGCTACGTCGAGGCCGTGCGCGAGAAGGCGGTCGGCGAGACCGTCTCGAAGGTGCTTTATCCGAACGACAAGACGGAGAACGGCAAGGAGCTGCGCCTCGTGCAGCAGTATTTCTTCGTCGCGTGCTCGCTGCGCGACATCATCCGCCGGCACTTCCGCATCGCCGGCAATTCGTGGGACAATTTCTCCGGCAAGGTCGCGGTGCAGCTCAACGACACGCACCCGGCGATCGCCGTCGTCGAGCTGATGCGCATCCTCGTCGACGAGCACGACCTGAGCTGGGACGCCGCGTGGCAGATCGTGACGCGGACGTTCGCCTACACGAACCACACCCTGCTGCCCGAGGCGCTCGAGAAGTGGGGCGTGCCGCTCTTCGAGCGCGTGCTGCCGCGGCATCTCCAGATCATCTACGAGATCAACCAGGGGCTGATGCAGGCGGTCGAGCGGGCATGGCCGGGCGACAACGACAAGAAACGCGTGTGTTCGCTGATCGAGGAGAACGGCGGCAAAATGGTCCGCATGGCCAATCTCGCCGTGGCCGGTTCCCACACGGTGAACGGCGTGGCGGCGCTGCACACGGCGCTGCTGAAAAAGTATCTCTTCCCCGAGTTCGACGCGCTGTATCCGGGCAAATTCCAGAACAAGACCAACGGCATCACGCCGCGCCGCTGGCTGCTGAAGGCCAACCCGCGGCTCTCCGCGCTGATCACCCAGCGGCTCGGGTCGGTAGCGTGGGCCCGTGATCTCGATCTGCTCCGCCAGCTCGAGCGCCACGCCGACGATCCCGCGTTTCAGCGCGAGTTCATGGCGATCAAGCGCGCCAACAAGGCCGAGCTCGCGGCCGTCATCAGGACGGAGTGCGGCGTCGAGGTCTCGCCCGATGCGCTGTTCGACGTGCAGATCAAGCGCCTGCACGAATACAAACGGCAGCACCTGAATCTGCTCCACATCCTGGCGCTCTATCGCCGCCTGCTGCAGCAGCCGGACCTCGACATCGTGCCCCGCGTGTTCGTCTTCGCCGCCAAGGCGGCCCCCGGCTACGATCTCGCGAAGAACATCATCCGCGCGATCAACGTCATCGGCGCGCGTATCAATACCGATGCCCGTCTGAAGGGAAAACTCAAGGTCGCGTTCCTGCCGAACTACCGCGTGTCGCTGGCCGAGAAGATCATCCCGGCGGCGGATCTGTCGGAGCAGATCTCCACCGCAGGCAAGGAGGCGTCCGGCACGGGCAACATGAAGCTCGCGCTCAACGGCGCGCTCACCATCGGCACCCTCGACGGCGCCAACGTCGAGATCAAGGAGGAGGTCGGGGACGACAATATCTTCATCTTCGGTCTCACCGTGGAGGAAGTGGAGGCCCTGAAGGCCCGCGGCTACAATCCGTGGGATTACTACAACCACGACGAGGAGTTGCGCGCGATCATCGACTGGCTGGGCAGCGATTACTTCACGCCGCAGGAGCACGGTGCCTTCAGCCAGGTGCACGGCAGTCTCATGCACGGCGGCGACCCTTATCTCGTGCTCGCGGATTTCCGCTCCTACAGCGACAGCCACGCGCGCGTCGACGCCGCGTATCGGAATCCCGCGCAGTGGGCCCGCATGGCGATTCTGAACACGGCCCGGGTCGGCAAGTTCTCGAGTGACCGGACGATCCGCGAATACGCGGAGCAGATCTGGCGCGTGCCGTCCGTGCCGGTGCGCTGATCCGGCAGCCGTCCGGTGCCCGGTGCCGGACGGCGTTTCGGTCGCGCGATTCGCAAGTTCGCCGCGGCGGGCAATGGTTTCGGGCATGGCGTGGATGCGGCTGGCGGTTCTTCTCTCGGCGCCCCTGCTCTTGGCGTGCCTCCCGGCGCGCGCGGCGGACGGCGCCGAGCCGGCGCCCCGGTGGCGCATCCCGCCCGTCGTCGGGGAAATCGGCGGCGATCTTCAGCCCTTGGCGTGGCCGGGCGCGCCGAAGCTGACGTGGCAGGTTGCGGCCTCACGCGCGGAGGGCGGTATCCGGGTGCTTGGGTTCACGGCGCGGAGTGCGGGCTCCGAGTTGCGCGGCGAACTTCGCCTCGATGCCGCGGGTGACGGCGAGTGGCGGCTCGCCGAAAGTCGCCTCGACCTCGCGGAATGGTCGGCGGGACTGCCGGCGTGGCTGGGCGAGAGTTTTGCCGGCCTCGAACTCGGGGGCGTCGTGACGTGCCACGGCGAGGGCACGCTGCGCCGCGGTGAGTGGAGCGGTCGGGCGCGCATCGTGTGGCGCGACGGACGGTTGGCACACGCGGCGCGGGCGTGGCGCGTGGAGGGCGTGGAACTCGCGCTCGCCGTGGCGGATCTCCGCAAGTGGCGGACGGAACCGGGGCAGACGCTGCGCTGGAGTAGCGGGGAATTTGCGACGCATCCGTTTGGGCGCGGCGTGGTGGTATTTGCGCTCGCCGCGGAGACGGTGGCGGTGGACGAGGCGTCGGTGGCGGCGTTTGGCGGCGAACTGGTGTTGGCGCCGTTCGCCCTTTCGCTCCGGGCGCCGCAGGCGGCGGTGATTGCCCGCGTGGTTGGGCTCGACGTCGCGCATCTGGTCCGCCTGCTCCCGTCGGTGCTGACGGGGGCGCGGGGTCGGGTCGACGGTTCGGTGGCGCTGCAGGTCTCGGGCGAGGGCGTGCGCGTCGGCCGCGGCTCGCTGGCGTTGCGCCCGGGCGAGCAGGCGGAGCTGCGGCTCGCGCCGCGTCCGGGGCTCCTCACGGATAACCTGCCGGCGACGGTCCTGCGGGTTTATCCGGGCTTGCCGCGGATCGAGCGCGGGGAGGTGCCGATCCGGGCGGAAAGCCTCGAGGTGACGTTTTCGCCGCAGGGTGATGCGGAGGGGCGGACGGCGGCGCTGAGAATTCTCGGTGGTCCGGTCGATCCGGCGTTGCGGGCGCCCATCGATCTCAACGTGAACATCCGCGGCCCGCTCGACCCGCTCATCCGGTTGGGGACTCACCCGCAGCTTACGTTTGGCGGGGAAAAGAGGTGAATCTTTGTTTGAGAACCCGCGTCTGACGGGCATCGTTTCGCCACCACGATGAACGGGCCCCTGCTACGCCTTTCCTGCGCTGTCTGCGGTCTTGCCGCGGCGGGATGCGTGAGCGTCAAGACGCAGCCGCTCGAGGTGAAGCCGATCCACATCACGGTGGACGTGAACGTGAAGGTCGACCGCGCGCTGGACGATTTCTTCGGCGACCTCGATCGGAAGTCGGCCACGCTCAACGTGCCCAAATTCTGAACGATGAACCCTGCGACTTTTTTCCGGATGGCGGCGTTGCTGGTGGCGTTGGCGACCGGCCCGGCGTTGGTCGTGGCGCAGGACGGCGCGGCGGTGAAGGCGCGGATGGAGCAGCGGCAGTCGGCGATCGATGCCCTCAAGGATCGGGGTATCGCGGGGGAGAACAATCGCGGCTTTCTCGAAGTCCGCGGGGCGGCCAATCCGGCGGAGCAGAAGACGATTTCCGACGAAAATGCGGACCGACGGGAGGCGTATGCGATCATCGCAGCGCAGACCGGGAGCGAGCTCGACGCGGTGGCGCGTCGCCGCGCGCAGCAGATCGCGATCGCGAGCAAGCGGGGCGTGTGGGTCCAGAACGCGGGCGGCGAGTGGCGGAAGAAGTGAGCGGGACGGCGCACGCGGTCCGTTATCGGTCGCGGGCGGGGTGGGGAAGAGCGCAGCGCGCGGACAGGGAGTAAGGTGTCGGCGCGCGCGGATCGGACTTTAGGCAAAATTTGCCGAGGCCGGTCGGGCGGCGTAGCCGGTGGGATGTTTTTACCGGAAAATTTCCGGTGCGGCTTGTTTAAACCACGGGACAACAGGCGTTAGCATGGGCTGAGGGGGCGGTGGCACCACCGGTGCTAAATCGTGGGTCCGCTCATGGCCGACCACGAACAAGACCAAAAAACCGAACAGCCGACCGAGAAGCGGCTTTCGGAGGCGATGGATCGTGGTCAGTTCGCCAAGTCCCACGAACTCTCCGTTCTGTTTCCGATCGCGGCGGTGATCGGGGTGATGACCCTGACTGCCCCTGCGGCATCGCGGGAGCTCGCCGAGTATTCGGTCGGGATATTCACGCGGTTCACCGCGATGTCGATCGACCGCGACACCGTGATGGTCCCGTTGACCGAGGCGATGCGGGTGTTTGCGCACGTGCTGGCGCCGCTGCTGGTCGCGGTCCTGGTCGCGGTGGTGATTTCGAGCGGAGTGCAGAGCGGCTGGCGGCTCTCGCCCAAGGCGGTCGGCTTCAAGCTGGAGAATCTGAACCCGGTCAACGGCTTCGGGCGCGTGTTCTCCAAGGCGGTCTTTGCCCGCAGCGGCATCGACATCCTGAAACTCATCGCCATCGGCTCGGCGCTCTACCTGGGCGCGCGCGGGCTGATGTTCGACCCGCTTTTCACCGCGCCCGTCGAGGCGGCCTACCTGGGGCAGTTCCTCAACCACGCCACGATCGTGTTTTTCAGCCGGCTGCTGCTCGCGCTCGGCATCGTCGCGGCAATCAGCTACGCTTACGAGAAGTTCAAGACCTCGCGGGAGATGATGATGACGCGCGAGGAGGTGCGGGAGGAGCGCAGGCAGTCGGAAGGCGACATGCACACCAAGGCCGCGATGCGCCGCATGGCGCGCCGGCTGATGCAGAAACAGATGCTCTCCGCGGTGAAGACGGCGGATGTCGTCGTCACAAACCCCACGCACTTCGCCGTCGCCTTGAAATATGAGCGCGGCGTGGATCAGGCGCCCGTCGTGCTCGCGAAGGGCGAGAATCGTTTCGCGCAGCGCATCAAGGCGCTCGCCGCCGAAAACGGCGTGCCGATGGTCGAGAACAAGCCCGTGGCCCGCCTGCTCTTCGCGATGGGCAAAGTCGGCGAGGCCATCCCCGCCGAACTCTACCAGGCCGTCGCCGGCATCCTCGCGGTCGTCTACCGCACGCACCGCTACTACTTCCACCGCCTCAAGGCCCGGCGCATGGAGGCCGCGCAGTCCGCATGACCGCCGTGGCGCCCAATCCCCTCACCGCGCTGCTGAAGCGCGCCGACCTGATCTTCACGGGCGGCCTTTTCATCACCGTCCTGCTGCTGATCCTGCCGATCCCGGCGCTGCTGCTCGATACCTTCCTCGCGCTCAACATCGGGCTCTCGCTGCTCGTCCTGCTCGCGATCGTCTACGTGAAGGATCCGCCGGAGTTCTCGAGTTTCCCGACGCTCCTCCTCGCGCTGACCCTCTTCCGCCTCGCGCTCAACATCAGCACGACGCGGCAGGTGCTGGTGAACGGCTACGCCGGCGAGGTCATCGAGGCCTTCGGCCACTTCGTGATCCGCGGCAACTACATCGTCGGTGCCGTCGTGTTCCTGATTCTCGTGGTGATCAACTTCGTCGTCATCACCAAGGGCGCCGGCCGTATCGCCGAGGTGAGCGCGCGCTTCACGCTCGATGCGCTGCCCGGCAAACAGATGGCCATCGATGCCGAGCTGAACGCCGGCATCATCGACGAAGTCACCGCGACGTCCCGCCGCGTGAAGGTGCAGAAGGAGGCCGACTTCTACGGCGCGATGGACGGAGCCTCCAAGTTCGTCCGCGGCGATGCGATCGCGGGCATCATCATCACGCTCGTCAACATCATCGGCGGCTTCGCCATCGGCGTGCTGCAGATGGGCATGTCGCTCGGCGAATCCCTGCAGAAATTCACGCTCCTCTCCATCGGTGACGGTCTCGTCTCCCAGATTCCCGCCCTGATCCTCTCCATCGGCGCCGGTCTCCTCGTCACCCGTGCCTCCGACAACCAGAACCTCGGCACGCAGCTGGCCGGCCAGCTCACGCGTTACCCGCGCGCGATCAAGATCACCGCCGGCATGCTCGCCGCCTTCGGCCTCATGCCCGGCATGCCCATGCTGCCGTTCTTCATGCTCGCCGGCATGGCCGCGTTCATCGGCCGGATCATCACCGAGCAGGAAGGCGCGGCGGAAACAAACCGTGCCACCGCCGGGACGGCACCGACGAAGGGCCCCGGCGGCAAGGGCAAGCCGGGCGAGGCGCCCGCCGCTCCGGCGCCGGCGACGGCGGGCGGTTCGCCCGAGGACGTCCGCAAGCTCATCGAGGTCGACGTCTTTGCGATCGAGATCGGCTACGGCCTGCTCGGCCTCGCCGACGCCAAGACCGGCGGCGAATTGCTTGGCCGCGTCACCGGCGTGCGCAAGTCGCTCGCCCGCGAGAAGGGCATCGTCGTCCCGCCGATCTCGGTGCGCGACAACCTCGAGCTCGATCCCAACGAATACCGCTTCCTCCTGCGCGGCAAACCCGTCGCCCGCGGCCAGCTCATGACCGGCCGCTGGCTCGCGATGAACGTCTCCGGCAGCAAGGTGCGCCTCAAGGGCGTTCCCACCCGCGAGCCGGTGTTCAACCTCGAGGCGACCTGGATCGACGAGACCGAGAAGAAGACGGCCGAGCTCAACGGCTTCACCGTCGTGGATCCGGCTTCCGTGCTCATCACGCACCTCTCCGAAACGCTCAAGGGGCACGCCCATCACCTGCTCGGCCGCCAGGAAGTCCAGGCGATCGTCGATCACCTCAAGCAATCCCAGCCGGCCCTCATCGCCGAACTCCTGCCCGACCTCGTGAGCCTCGGCATCATCCAGCGCGTGCTGCAGAACCTGCTGCGCGAGAACGTGCCGATCCTGAATCAGCCGCTGATTCTGGAAGGCATCGCCGACTTCGCCCCGCTTTCGAAGAATCCCGACGACCTCAGCGAACTCGTCCGCCGCCGCCTCGGGCTGTATTTTGTCCCCGAATACGAGGTGCGCCCGGGCGTCGTCCGCGCCGTCACCCTCGACCCGCGGCTGGAACAGTGGCTGGCGTCGAAGATCCAGCGCTCGCCCACGGAGGTCGGCCTCGCGCTCGATCCCATGACGGGCCGCCACCTGCTCGAGCAACTCACGAAACACACCGCCGACATGATCCAGCAGGGTCAACCGGCCGTGGTCGTGGTCTCCGCCGAGATCCGCCTGCCGCTGCGTCGCTTCTTCGAGTCGTCCTTCCCCCGCATGTCGGTGTTTGCCTACCAGGAGCTGCCGGCCGCCACCGAGATCGAAAACGCCGGCATCGTCACCACGCCGCCGCACCTCGCGCGGAACGACGTGCCGCTCAAAGCCGCCGCCTAAGCCATGGCCGCCGAATCCTCACCCGTCGCCCCCGGCATCTACCGGTTCACCGTCCGCTCGACCGAGCAGGCCGTGACGCTCATCCGCGAGCGCCTCGGCGTCCATGCCCGGGTCGTCGGGGTGCGCGCAGTGCCGGAGTCCGGCTGGCGCCGGATGCTCGGCGGCACGCGTCTCGAGGTCACCGCGCAGGTCGACCCGGCTCCCGGAGCCGCGGCGTCCTCGTTCGTCGCCCGCTCGAGCGAGCCGGCGGAGCCGGCCGACGACGCCGCCGCGGACGACGAGCTGAATCCGGCAGCCGAAGGCTCCGCGCGCCGCGAACCGGCCCGTGAGCGTCCGCTGGTCCGTCGCGGCCTGGAGCCGCTGCCGCCGTCGCTCGGCCTCGCCGGGTTGCTGCGCCGCTCGGGCATCACCGAGACCGCGTTGTCGCGCATCCAGGCCGGCCCGAACTGGCCCGAGCTGAGCGCACTGCCGCTGCACCGCGCGCTGGCCGAGACGTCGCGCCTTTTGCGTTCGCAGGCCGAGGCACGCGTGTCCCGCCCGCCGATCTCGCGCGCCGCGTTCATCGGCTCGCCCGGCGTGGGCCGCACCACCGCACTCTGCAAGTGGCTCGCGCAGGAAGTCTTTCGCCGCGCGCGCACCGGCCACGTGGTCAGCGTCGAGTTCGACCGGCCCAATCCCCTCGGCCCGCTGCCCGTGTTTGCCGAGGCGCTCGGTGTGCCGCTGGCACACTTCCCGTGTGAGACGCAGCCCGCCGTGCCCGGTGGTTTCGCCTATCTCGACCTGCCCGCGCTCTCGCCGCGGCGTCCGCAGGAGAACCGCCGCATCGCCGCTTTTCTCGATGCCGAGCGCATCGGGGAGCGCGTGCTCGTGCTCAACGCCGCCTACGACCGCCAGGCGTTGCACGATGCGTATGCCGCCGGACGCGATGTCGGGGCCACGCACCTCGTTTTCACCCACCTCGATGAGGTCGCACAGTGGGGCAAGCTCTGGGATTTCCTCTTCGACGAGGCGATCGACCCGCTGTTCCTCTCCACCGGCCCGTCGCTCACCGGCGACTGCGAGGAAGACGTCTCGGGCGCGATCGTGCGCCGGACGCTGCCGGACAACGAACCCTGATTCCGCGTCGCCATGAAATTCGTCTTTCTCGCCGGCGGGTTCGCCGGATTCCTGATCGCCGGAGGCGGCAGCCTCTGGGCCGGACACCAGCCGGACCGCGCGCTCTTCGACGCGGCGGTCGGGTGCCTCGCCGGCGCTCTCCTCTTCCGGTGGTTCTGGACCGTCCTCGTGGGCGGGATCCGCGAGACGATTCTCGCCCGCCAGGCCGTCGCCGCCGCGGCGGCCGCCACCGCCGCCGCCGCCAATCCGCAGAAACAGAAGTAAACCCCCTTTAACGTCTCCACCACATGAATACAGCCACCGCTACTGCCCCTGGCATGGATGCAACGCCCGTCGCCGCCTGGCGCGCGTATCAGGGAGTGTCGCCGGCCTCCGTCGACGAGAAGGATCTCATCGAACGGTTTCTGCCCCTCGTCCGCAACGTTGTGGATCGCATCAAACTCAACATCCCGGCGCACGTCGACGCCGACGATCTCTACAGCGTCGGCGTCACCGGCCTGATCGCCGCCGTGCGCAAGTTCGACCCCAACCAGGGCAGCACGTTCGCGAGCTACGCCGCGATGCGCATCCGCGGCGCGATTCTCGACGAGCTGCGGCGCATGGACTGGTGCCCGCGCCGCGCCCGCGCCCGCTCGCGCAAGCTCAAGAACGCCATCAACGACGTCGAGCAGAAGCTCGGGCGCGCCGCGACCGACGCCGAGATCTGCACCGCGCTCAATCTGGACCCGCGCGAATACGAGAAGTGGGTCGAGGAGGCCAAGCCGGTCACGTTCATCGCGATCGACCAGAACGCCGACAGCGAGGACGGCGACGGGGCTTCGCTCCACGAACTGCTGGCCGACGAGACCGATCGGACGGGGCGCGATAACCTCGAAAAGGCCGAGCTCCTCCAACTTCTCACTCAACGAATCGCCGAGTTGCCCGATATACCGAAGAAGATACTTGCGATGTATTACTTCGAAAACATGCGGCTGGCGGAAATCGCGGCGGTCTTCGGCCTGACCGAATCGCGCATCTGCCAGATTCATGCCCAGACCATCCTCGGTCTGCGCGCGTGGCTGCAGCGGATGAAGGAGAAATAAGCCGGTGATGAACCGTCTCGCATCAGGCAGCCGCGGGGGTCGGGTCTCCGATCCGTTGGAGCAGCGCCGGGCCTCCGCCGCCCGGCGCCCGCTGGTGCCATGCTGATCATCATTGGAGCAGTCATCGTTCTCGCGTCGACCCTCGGGGGATTCATCCTGGCCGGGGGCAATCCGTTGGTGCTGCTGCACGTCTCGGAGTTCGTGGTCATCCTCGGGGTCGCGGCCGGCGTGCTCGTGATTGCCAGCCCCGGCCACGTGCTGAAGGAGATCGTGCACAAGGTGCAGGGCTGCCTCGCGGGCAAGACCGCGGGCGAGAAGGAGTTCATCGATCTGCTCAAGCTCCTCTACGAGATTTTCATGGTCGGCCGCCGCAACGGCCTGATCGCCCTCGAGGAACACATCATGGATCCGAAGAAGAGCGCCATCTTCCAGCGGTATCCCTCCATCCTCAATCACCACGAACGGCTCGAGTTCATCTGCAACGGCCTGAAGCCCGTCATCGACGGCAAGATCAAGCCCGACCAGCTCGAGGATCTCATGAGCGCGGAGCTCGATGCGAAGTCCGCCGAGGCGGAGCATCCCGTGCACGTGCTCCAGCTCGTCGGCGACTCGCTGCCCGGCATCGGCATCGTCGCGGCGGTGCTCGGCATCATCAATACGATGGCCGCGATCTCGGAGGGCCCCGAGGCGGTCGGCCAGAAGGTCGCGGCGGCGCTCACGGGCACGCTCCTCGGCATCTTCGTCGCCTACGGTTTCATCAACCCGCTCGCGAATCGCGTGAAGTTCAACAACGCCGCCGACGAGCAGTTCCTGAAATGCATCATGCAGGCCGTCGCCGGCTTCGCCAAGGGCCTTGCCCCGTTGACCGCCGTCGAAGTCGCCCGCCGCTCCCTCGACAGCAACGTGCAGCCCGGTGCCTCGGAGCTCGAGAACACGCTGAAGGCGATGGCGCCGGCGAAGTAGCGCCATGGCGAAAAAAGGCTCAGCTCATCACGGCGGCGCCTGGAAGGTCGCCTATGCCGATTTCGTCACCGCGATGATGGCGCTGTTCATGGTGCTGTGGATTTCCGCCCAGGATAAGGAGATCCTCATCGCCACCTCGCAGTATTTTCAAAACCCGTTCCGCTCCCCGATGGACGCCACCTCGGGCGTGCTGCCGTTCAACAGCAACAAATCGACGCAGAGCGAGGGCAAGGAGCAGGGCTCCGAGAAAAACCAGCCGGACCGCAACAAGCAGATCCAGCTGACGTTTCTGAACTCCGTCGCGGCGGATTTCTACCGGCTCCTGCACCTCGACCAGAATCTCGAGGGCAAACCGATCGACATCCAGGTCACGACCGACGGCCTGCGGGTGACGCTCTTCGACCGCGCGAAGCGGCCGCTGTTTGCGAACGGATCCACCGAGCTGACCGAGTGGGGCCGCTTCATCCTGCAGAACCTCGCGTGGACGATCGACCGCCACAAATTCCGCGTGACCATCGACGGCCACGCTCATCGCGCGCTGCCGGCTCCCGCCAAGACCGCGCCGCCCGGCGCGGCGGCCGCCCCCATCGACGACGCCGGGGCCGGCGGCTACGGCATCTGGGAACTTTCCGCCGACCGGGCCAATGCCGCGCGCCGCGCCCTGGTGCATTATGCCCTGGATCCCGCGTTGATCGAGCGGGTGACCGGCTACGCCAACACCCGCCCGCTCTCCGACGAGGCGGCCGATGCGGAAGCGCAGGAGCGGATCACGCTCAATCTCACTCTCACGGTCGGGAATCGATTCCGGGACAACAAGCTGGTCGACAAATCCATCCCGGTCTCGCCGCCGCCCAAAGCCGAACCATGAAGCCGTTTCTCCAGGGCAAGAAGTCGCTCTCCATCGAGCCGCTGCGGGCGGTCTCATCCGCCGCGGCCGCACCGGGCCGGCGGCCGGAGTCCGCCACGCCTGCCCAGGGGCCGCAGGCCGCGGGCGCCCACGGACGCCACGGCAACGGCGCCGGCGGCAACGCCCATGTGGACGTGGTCAAGGAAGGCGACAAGGTCGTCCGGCTCGTCGTCACCTGCGCGTGCGGCGAGCGCGTGGAGATCGAGTGCCTGTATTCGGCAGGGCGCTGAGCGCATTCGCGCCGGGACGCACGGGCGACCGGCCGCGGCCGGGGCAGGGCAGGGGAGACCCGGCGCGGCAAATCCTGCCTAGCCGGTTTCCGGAGCGCGGCGGTGCGTTCGATCGCGGGAGACTTTAGGATTTTCGTGATTTTTAGTCCGTTGTGCACCAGTGGGTTGCGCAGTGTTTGGTGGGCGAGGCATGGCGTTGGCTTAACTGGCCGCATCCATGAACATCGGACTCTACCAAAGTGCCTCGGCTCTCTCGGCCCTCGAGCGTTGGCAGGATTCCGTTTCCCAGAACATCACCTCGAGCCAGACGGCCGGCTACCGCAAGCGGACGATCAATTTCTCCGCCCAGAACGCCGGCTCCCTGCACATCGATCCGCGCTCCAAGGTCGGCGCCGACGCCGCGATGCCGGTGACGTTCCCCAAGGTGAATACCGGGATCAATTTCGTCACGGGTGAGACGCAGCCCACCCGCCGCGAACTCGATGTCGCGATCCAGGGCGACGGGTTCTTCGAGATCCAGATGGAGGACGGCACCAAGGTCTACACCCGCAGCGGCGAGTTCCGCATGCGCACCGACCGCGTGCTCGTCACCTCCAGCGGCCACGAGGTCCTGAGCGATGCCGGCGCGCCGATCAATCTCCTGCCCGGTGGCGGCACCGTCACGATCAACCAGGACGGCAGAATCTCGCAGGGCGAAACTCCCATCGGCCGGCTCTCCGTCCAACGCTTCGCCAATCCCGCCCAACTGATCCCGCTGGCCGGCGGCTATTTCATGGCGCCCAGCGGCGTCCAGACCGAGGCCGTCGATCAACCCGAGCTCCTGCAGGGCTACCTCGAGGGCAGCAACGTCACGCCGCTCCGCGAGATGGTCGACCTCGTCCTCATCTCCCGCGCCTACGAGGCCAACCAGAAGATCATCAACACGGTCGACCAGCAGATGCAGAAGGCGCTCGAAGCGCTCGGCTGATGTATCCGTGACGCCATGACTCTCCCCGACAGACAACCGCAATCACGACTGACTGGCCGAGCGCGCGTTGGGGGCGCGCCGGCCCCAGTCGCGCTCCGTCTCTTCGCCGTATGAATCTCTCCCTTTACTCGGCCGCCACCGGCATGGAGGCGCAGCAGCTGAACCTGAACACGATCGCCAACAACCTCGCGAACGTGAACACGCCCGGTTTTAAGCGCAGCAAGATCGAGTTTCAGGATCTGCTCTACCAGAAGCCCCGCGCGTCCGGCACCGATTCCGGCGGCGGCAATCTCGTCCCCACCGGCGTCGAGGTGGGCAACGGCTCCCGCGTCGCCGCCACGTCCAAGGTCTTCACCCAGGGCCAGCTCACCAACACCGGCGAGAAGCTCGACATCGCGATCCAGGGCGACGGCTTCTTCGAAGTGCAGCGGCCCGACGGCACGGTCGGTTTCACCCGCGCCGGCTCGTTCAAGCAGAACGCCCAGGGCCAGGTCGTGACCGTCGACGGTCTGCCCGTGCTCAGCGGCTTCCAGCCGATCCCGCCCGGTGCGAGCTCCGTTTCCGTCTCCGAGGACGGCATCGTCACCGTGCAGTCCGCCAACGGCACGCAGACCTTCGCGCTCACGCTCGCGCGCTTCGCCAATCCCGCCGGCCTGCGCAGCCTCGGTGGCAATCTTTACGAAGAGACCGCCGCCAGCGGCACGCCCGAAGTCGGCAAGCCGGGCGAGCAGGGCTTCGGCCGCACGATCCAGGGCTACGTCGAGGCCTCGAACGTCAACATCGTCGAGGAAATGGTGAACCTCATCGTCGCCCAGCGCGCCTACGAGATTAACTCCAAGTCGATCCAGACGTCGGACGAAATGCTCCAGAACGTCGCGAACATGAAGCGTTGATCGCCGCCATGTCCTTCCTCCGCCCCACTGTCGCCTCGCTCGTGCTCGCCCTCGGTGCCTCCGGCCCGGCCGCGCTGCCGGTGTCTGCCGAAGTGGCCGTCCGCTCCGCGCCGTCGCCCGCCGCCGGATCGACCTTCGGCAAGGAACTGCTGGTCGCCGAGCTCACCCGCGCCGTCGCCGCGCAGTATTCCCTCGAGGGTGAACTCCAGCTGGAGCTGATCCGCGTGTGGACGCCCCCGGCCCGCAGCGCCTCCGCGTGGGACCTGCAGGTGCTCGAGTTTCCCAACGCCCCCGCTTCCTCGATGATGCTCCGCTGCCGCCTCTCCGGCGATGGCGCCGTTGTCCTCGAGACGACCGTCGTGGTCCGCGCGCAACTCTGGCGCGATGCCTGGTCGGCCCGCCAGCCGGTCGCCGGCGGCGCCGCTTTCGACGCCTCCGTGCTCGAGGTCCGCCGCATCGATGCGCTCCGCGACCGCGAGGCCCTGCCCGCCTCGGTCGGCGACCGGGGCTATATCTTCGCCCGCGCCGTCGCTGCCGGTCGCCTGCTCACCTGGCGTGATGTCGCCCGCCGGCCGCTCGTCCGCAAGGGCGATTTCGTCGAGGTCTCCGCGGTCGACGGCCAGCTCGCCGTGACGATGAAGGCCCTCGCGATGCAGAGTGGGGCGCAGGGCGAGACCGTCACCATCCGCAATCCCGAATCGCGCAAGGATTTCTCCGCCCTCGTGGTCGACGAGAACCGCGTGCAGGTCCGCTTCTGATCCGATGATCTCCGCCCTTTCCCGTTCTTCCCTGCTCGGTCTCGCGGCCCTCGTCGTCGCCGCGCCGCTCTCCGCGCAATCCCTGTGGCCCGCCCAGCAGCCGACCCGCAGCATGTTCGCCGACCGCAAGGCCGCCACCAAGGGCGACCTGCTCACCATCGTCGTCGCCGAGTCCGCTGTCGCGCAGAGCTCCCAGAGCAAGAAATCCACCCGCGAGTCCACGCTGCAGGATACGATCACCCGCTTCATCTATCCCAACCTCGGCGCCCACAAGGGCCAGCTCCCCGGCATGGGCGCGACCGGTTCCGCGGAGTTCTCGGGCGGGGGTGATGTCAGCAACTCGCAGAGCCTCTCCGCCCGCGCCGCCGTGCTCGTCATCGATGTCCTGCCCAACGGCAATCTCGTGATCGAGGGCGTGCGCGTCGTCACCTTCTCCGGCGAGACCCAGTATGTCGTCCTGCGCGGCATCGTGCGCCCCGAGGATATCGCCCGCGATAACAGCGTCGTCTCCACCAACGTCGCCGATGCCCGCATCGAGTTCCACGCCGAAGGCGCGCTCTCCGAGGCGCAGAAGCGCGGCTGGCTGGCCAAGGCCTACGAGAAACTGCGCCCGTTCTGACCCGCCCGGCGCCCCGTCCGGGCCGCCCCCAGGAATCTTCCGAACATGACGTTCACCTCTGCCAACTCCGCCTCCGCCTCGCTCCGGCCGCTCCTCGCCGCCGCGCTGCGGACGGGTTTCCGCCGCGCCGCCCTCCGGCTGCTCGCCGTTGCCGGGCTCGCGACCTGCGCGCACGCCTCCCGCGTCAAGGATCTCACCCTCGTCGAGGGCGGCCGCGACAATCAGCTCGTCGGCTACGGCCTCGTGGTCGGTCTCGCCGGCGACGGCGACAGCAACGCCATCGCCACGCTCCGCAGCGTCTCGAATCTCCTCCAGCGCTACGGCCTCACGGTCAACGCCTCCGACATCAAGGCCAAGAACACCGCGGCCGTGATGATCACCGCCGAGATCGGCGCCTTCCTGAAACCCGGCGCGCGCATCGATGTGAACGTCGCCTCGATGGGCGATGCCAAGACCCTCCAGGGCGGCGTGCTCCTGCAGACGCCGCTTCTCGGGGCCGATGGCCGCGTCTACGCCGTCGCGCAGGGCCCCGTGGCGATCGGCGGCTTCCTCGGCGGCACCGGCGGTGCCGGCGGCGCCACCGTGCAGAAGAATCATCCGACCGTCGGCAACATCTCCAGCGGCGCGATCATCGAGCGCGAGGTGCCGGCCAATTTCGTGCAGGACAACGTCGTCCGCCTCCTCCTGCACAATCCCGACTTCACCTCCGCCGCGCGCATCGCCGAGGCGATCAATGGCAAGTGGGACGGCATCGCGAATCCGATCGATGCCGCGACCATCAGCGTCGCGATGCCCCCTGGCTTCCGCGGCCGCGACGTCGCCTTCATCGCCGAGCTCGGCCAGATCGAAGCGGCGCCCGACACGCTCGCCCGCATCGTCATCAACGAGCGCACCGGCACGATCGTCGCGACCTCGACCGTCCGCCTCTCGCAGGTCGCGATCGCGCACGGTTCGCTGACTATCACCGTCAGCTCCAACGTCGGCGTGAGCCAGCCGAATTCCTTCAACAACAGCGGCAAGACCACCGCGGTCCAAAGCACGCAAACGGACGTCAACGAGACGAAGGGCGGCTTCCAGATCATCAACGAGCCGCCCTCCATCGAGCGGCTCGCCGCCGCCCTCAACGCCCTCGGCGTCTCCACGCGCGAGATGATGGCCATCTTCCAATCGCTCAAACGCTCCGGCGCCCTCCAGGCCGAGCTCGTGATCAACTGATGAACACTTCCGGTATCTCCAGCATCGGTGGCGCAGCGGCCCGGCCCGACCCGGAGCGCCCGGTTGCCGCCCCGGCCCGCGCCGGCGCTTTCAATGCCGCCGCGCTCCGCCAGGCCGGACCCGCCGAACAGCGCCGCGCCGTCGCCGCGCAGTTCGAGGCCATCCTCGTCCGCCAGCTCATCGGCCCCAGCATGGCCTCGATGCTCGGCGGCTCCACCGGCGGCGTCGCCGGCAGCGTTTACGGCGACATGCTCGCCGACTCGATCTCCCAACAACTGACCGCCGGCCCGGGCCTCGGCCTCGGCCGCTACCTCGAACAGCAACTCGCGCCGCGCGCCGCCGCCGCCGGCGGCACCACGGATCAAACCCCCGCCAAGTCATGAGCGTCCCCTGGGAATTTCTGGCCGAACGCCTGCGCGACGAGCTCGCCGACTACGGCGGCCTCCTCCGCCTCTTCGAGGAACAGCAGCTCGCGTTGTTCTCCCGCGATCCCGACACCGTGCTCCGCCTCGCCACCGACATCGAGCACCACGCCTACAATCTCTCGACCACCCGCACCAAGCGCGAGACCGCCGTCGCCGCCTTCGCCGAGGCGCACGGCCGCCCCACGACGTCCTCGCTCCGCTCGATGCTCGACCTGATCGAGCCCGATGCCCGCCCGCTGCTCGAGGCGCTCATCAACGAGGTAAATCTGCTCCTGCACCGCGTGCGCCGCACCAGCCGGCACAACCACACGCTGCTCGCCCGCGCCGTCGAGGTGCATCAGGAGACGCTCCAGCAGCTGCGGCCCAACGCCTTCACCAAGACCTACTCGCCCGCCGGCCGCCTCTCGGTCGCCGGCACCCAGACCGCCTCGACGCTCCGCGTCGCCGGCTGAACGCACGTCCATGTCCGGCCTCTACGCCAGTCTCAATCAGTCGGTGAAATCCCTCACGGCGCAAAGCCGCGGGCTCGAGATCGCCGGCAAGAACCTGGCCAACGTCAACAACCCCGCCTACGCGCGCCAGCGCGTGATCTTCGGAGACCGCGGCACGGTCGTGACGCCCACCGGCAGCGAGAGCCTCGGTCTCGAGGCGCTCGCCGTGCAGCACGTGCGCGATGCGCTGCTCGACCGGCAGGTCATGCGCGAGATCGCGCTCAAGGCGTCGTTCGAGACGGAGCAGAGCGGCTATCAACGCGCCCAGGCCGGCCTCGGCCAGAGCATCGACCGCAGCGCTTCGGCCTGGACCGCCACCGGCACCACCGATCAGGGCATCGCGGTGGCACTCGACGATTTCTTCAACGCGTTTCAGAGCTTCGCCGCCCGGCCCAGCGACACCGGCGAGCGCCAGACCCTCCTGCACAAGGCCGACATCCTCGGCGACCGGCTGCGCCTCGCCGATGGCCGCATCGCCCAGGTGCAGCACGATCTCAGCGCTGGCGTGGAGCAGGACGTCACCGAAGCGAACCGCCTGCTCACCGCGATCGCCGAACTCAACGGCCAGATCGGGCGCTTCGAGATCAACGCACCGGGCACCGCGGCCGACCTGCGCGACCAGCGCCAGGCCAAGCTCGAACAACTCGCCGCCAAGCTGCCCGTGGAGCTGCGCGACACCGCTTCCGGCCAGTTCGATGTCTTTGCCCGCGATGCCGACGGTGCCGAAGTGCCGCTCGTCACACTCGCGGTCGTCAACGGCCGCGTCGCCTTCGACGGCAACCAGCTCACGCTCGACGGCGGGACCGTGCTCGCGCCGAGCTCCGGCTCGATCAAGGGCGCGCTCAATGCCCGCGACGGCGCGGTCCAGACGCTGCGCAATGACCTCGACCTCCTGGCCCGCCAGTTGGTCACGGCCGTCAACGAGGCCTACAATCCCACCGGGACGACCGGCAATTTCTTCAACCCGGCGGGCACGACCGCCGGCGCCATCGCCCTCGAGCGCACGCTGACGCCGGCCGCGCTCAAGGCCAGCGACGGTGGCGCCGCGGGCGACAATGCGATCGCCCTCGCGGTCGCCCGGCTCGCCGGCACCGAGTTCTCCACCGCCGGCGGCGACCTCATCGACGGCACCTTCTCCGGACATTTCAGCAAGACCGTCGGTCGCCTCGGCCAGGCCCTCGCCGCCGCCAACGCGCGCACGGAGGACCAGTCCAACGTCGAGCGGCTGGTGCGTTCCCAGCGTGACGGCGTGAGCGGTGTCTCCCTCGACGAGGAGATGGCCGATCTCATGAAATTCCAACGCGCCTTCCAGGCGTCGTCGCGCGTGTTCTCCACCATCGACGAAATGCTCGACCTCGTCGTCAACCGCCTCGGCCGCTGATCCCGCCTTCCGCCATGCGCATCACCAACAACACGGTCTCCGAGAGCATCGTCCGCCAGATCCAGCTCCTGGGCAACCAGCAGGCGAAGCTCCAGACGCAGGTCGCGACCGGCCAGCGGATCTTCAATCCCGAGGACGATCCTTCCGCCGTCGGCCGCGTGCTCAACCTCGAGAGCGAACAGCGCCGCATCGAGCAATTCACCCGCAACGCCGACCGCGCCCTGGAGATCAGCCAGGCTTCCTTCTCCGGCTTGCAGCAGCTCAAGAAGGTCTCCGACCGCGCCGCCGAAATCGGCACGCTCGGCTCCGGCGCGATCACCCCGGAGGCCGCCCGCGCCTACGCCTCCGAAGTCGACCAGCTCATCGAGCAATCCCTGCAGTTCGCCAACACCCGCTTCCGCAACGAATATCTCTTCGCCGGCACCGCGGTCGACACGACTCCCTTTGTCGCGAGCCGCGGCGCCGGCGGCCAGGTCACGGCGGTCGATTACGCGGGCAACACCGGCCGCGCTTCAGTCGCGCTCTCCGAAAGCACCGAGATCGCCCCCGGCGTGAGCGGCGACACCAACCTGAATCTCCGCGACTTCCTCTCCGGCCTTGTCGCCCTCCGCGATGCCCTCTCCGCCAATGACTACAACGCGGTCATGGACGTCCAGGCCGACCTGATCGGCGCAGAGGATCATATCGTTTCCGCCCTCGCCGAGCACGGCGGCGTGCAGACCCGCATCGAAGCCAACCGCACGCAGCAGGAGGATCGCACGCAAAACCTCGAGGAGCTGATCGGACGCGAGACCGACGCCGATCTGCCGGTCACCATCGTGCGTCTGAACCAATCCCAAACCGCCTACCAGGCCGCCCTCCAGTCCGCCGCCAACATCATGCGCGTCTCGCTCCTCGATTACATCAACTGATCCCCCTTCACCGCCTCCACCCATGAAAGTCGTCCCCGAACTCTTCCCGACCGACCTCGACACGCCACCTTCGAACGAACTCGAGCTGCCGCAGGGTCTCATCGGCTTCGCCAACTACACGCGCGCCGAGCTCCTCTATCTCCCCGATCATCTGCCCTTCCTCTGGATGAAACTGCACAGTCCCAAGGACGACCTGCACTTCATCGTGATCGAGCCGGGCGGGATCATCCCCGGCTACGAGCCCGAGATCTTCGACACCGATGCCGAGCTCCTCGATCTCCGCGATCCCGCCGAGGCGATGATCCTCAACATCGTGACCCTCCGGCGCCAGAATCCCGTCGAGGCCACGGTGAACCTCATCGGCCCCGTCGTCGCCAACCGGCGCACGCGGGTCGGGCGCCAGCTCGTGATCTCGAACTACTCGCGCTTCAGCGCGAATCACCACCTCGTCGAAAACCCGCAGGCGCTCTACGCCCGCACAGCCTGACCACACGCCATGCTCGTCCTATCCCGTCGGGTCAACGAGGCGATCGTCATCGGCGATTCCATCGAGATCCGGATCACGCGGATCGAAGGTGACGTCGTGAAAATCGGCATCCAGGCGCCGCGCGACATCGCGATCTTCCGCAAGGAAGTCCTCACCGAAATCTCCGCCAGCAACCAGGCCGCCGCCGTCCGCCCGCCCGCGGGCGCGCTGCCGGCTCTGCCCCGCAAACCTGCCGCCCCGCTCGTCCGGCCGGCATCGCATCCCGCCGCCTGAACCACAATCGGGCCTTCCACCTCCAATCTCTCACCCTAACCACTTTCCGCCATGAGCGTCATCAACACCAACATCCAGGCCATCGCCGGCGCCCGCACCCTTTCCCGCAGTCAGGAAATGCTCGGCCGTTCGCTCACGCGCCTCTCCTCCGGCTCCAAGATCGTCAACCCGTCCGACGATGCCGCCGGTCTCGCCGTGTCCGAGAAACTCGACGCCCAGAGCCGGCGCGTGAAGGCCGCCACGACCAACGTCCAGAACGCCATCTCCTACGTGCAGACCGCCGACGGCTTCATGAGCGGGATGACCAAGATTCTCTCGCGCATGAGCGAGCTCGCGATCCTCGCGAAGGATGTGACCAAGAACGACAGCGACGTGGATCTCTACCAGCAGGAGTTCACCGCGCTGCAGGAACAGCTCCGCGCGACCATCGGCGGCACGACCGCCGAAGTCGGCGGCAGCGCCGATGTCGAGACGCCGCTCGGCGCGTTCAACGGCATCACCCTCTTCGGTTCCTCCGCCGAGCCGCTCTCCGTCACGATCGGCCAGGCCGTCGGGCAAAACATGGTCATCGAGGAGTCGAATCTCCGCACCGGTGCGATGCTCGAAATCATCCGGCAGGATTCCTCCGGCGCCTACACGCTCGAGTCGGCCGACGGTGATGCGATCCAGAAGATCACCGACGCGATCCAGCACATCGCCCAGCAGCGCGCATCCCTCGGCGCCGCCCAGTCCCGCCTCGAGCTCGCGTCCACGACGCTCGACATCGAGTTCGAAAACCTCTCGTCGGCCATCTCACGGATCCGCGACGTCGATGTCGCCGAGGAGTCGACCAACTACGCCCGCTACAATATCCTCGTGCAGTCCGGCACCGCCATGCTCACCCAGGCGAACCAGATGCCGAACTCCGTCCTGAAGCTCCTCCAAGCCTGAGGTAAGCGGCGGGCCGGCGACCCGTCGGGCGCAGGCCCCATCCGGCCCGCAGCGGTCGCAGTTTGCCGGCGGCGCCGCGGCGCCCGTTTGCGGCTTGGCCCCCCGGCCAAAGCGGATTTGCTTGGCCTGCAATGTTCACGGGCATCGTCGAGGAAACCGGGAAAGTCATCGCCTTCACGCCGCAGGCCGAGGCGTGGCGCCTCTCCATCGCTGCGCAGGCGGCCCTGGTGGACCTGGCGCCCGGCGACAGCATCGCGGTCAACGGCTGCTGTCTCACGACGGTCGCCTCCGACGCGACGACGCTGCACTTCGACGTGCTGGAGGAGACGCGGCGGCTGACGAATTTCTCCGCCCTGGCCCCCGGAGCCCTGGTGAATCTCGAACGCAGCCTCCGCTTCGGCGGCAAGGTGGGCGGACATTTCGTGACCGGCCACATCGACGCCCAGGGCGTCGTCGAAGTCTTCGAGGCCCGCGGCAAGGATTTCTATGTGCGGGTGCGCGTGCCGGACGGTATGACGCGTTACATCGTCCACAAGGGCAGCATCGCACTGGACGGCATCTCGCTGACGATCGCGGAGGTGTCCGACACCGCCTTCGCGGTCTGGATCATCCCGCACACCCGGACCGTGACCAACTTGCGGGAGAAGCGGGTGGGGGACCGGGTGAACTTGGAATTCGACTTGCTCGGCAAGCACGTGGAAAAGCTGCTCGCCACCCGCACCGCCTGACCTGATGCGCACCGCTCTGCTTGCCCTGACCGACGAACTCCGCCGGCTCAAAGCCGCCGGCGTGAAGACCGTGTCGGTGCCGGACGTCACCGTCGCGGAGCTCCGTGCGGCGCTCGCCGCGCGTGGTCCTGGGACCTCCGGCGCTGGATCGGCGGGGCCGAATCTGCCGCCGGCCGCCCCACGGCCCGCAGTGGCGCCGCGGCCTGCACCGGCGGGGGCGCCCGCCGTCCTCAGCCGCGAGTCGGCCCCGGTGCCGGTCCCGCCGCCTACGGTGAAGCCGGCGACGGTGCAGTTGCCCGCGCTGCCGCCGGCGCCGGCGTTCACGCTCCCGGCCGGCGACAAGTCCGCGCGCTGGCAGGCGCTGCTCGATCGCGTGCTGGCCGATCCGACCTGCCAGGCGAGCGTGCGGCCCGGGAAAAAGGTGGTGCTCGGCGTCGGCTCGCTCGAAGCAAAGATCATGTTTGTCGGCGAAGCTCCCGGTGCCGAAGAGGAGATTCAGGGGGAGCCGTTTGTCGGCCCTGCGGGTCAGTTGCTGACCAGGATGATCCTGGGCATGGGGCTGAAACGGGAGGATGTTTACATCGGCAACATCATGAACTGGCGGCCGCAGATGCCGACGGTCGACGGTCGCGAGCAGGTGGGAAACCGCCCGCCGACGGAGGACGAGATGCGTTACTGCCTGCCGTATCTGCGGGCGCAGATCGAGGTCGTGAATCCGGAGCTGCTGGTGGCGCTCGGCTCGACCGCGGCGCAGGGGTTGCTGGGCTTCGGTTCGTTCAAGGCCCTCGGCGACATCCGCGGCCAGTGGCACAGCTTCGCGGGGAAGCCGCTCATGGTGACGTATCACCCGAGTTACATCCTGCGCAACCAGTCGAACCGCTCGAAACGGATGATCTGGGAGGATCTGCTGAAAGTGATGGAGCGGGCGGCGCTGCCGATCTCGGAAAAGCAACGCGGCTACTTCCTCGACAAATGAGCGCGGCACTCGGCGTGGTGACGGTGGCGGTGGCCCTGCTGGCGGCGGCCGGCGGGCGGGCGGCCGAGGCCGCGTTTGACTTCGACCTGCTGCGCAGCCGGGCCCGGACCCTCGCGGCCCAACCCCCGCGCCAGCCGCAAGGCGAGGTGCCGGAGTGGTTGCGAAAGCTGACCTACGACGACCTGCGGAAAATCGCCTTCGAAGGCCGGCGTTCACTCTGGCAGGACCGCAAGCTGCCGTTTCAGGCGCAGTTCCTCCATCCGGGTTTCCTGCTCAATCAGATGGTGCGGATTTCCGAGGTGCGCGGCGGGCGGGAGCGGGCGATCCCGTTTGCGAAGGACTATTTCCAATATCGCGGCGTGCCGACCGGTGAGATCCCGGCGCACATGGGGTTCGCGGGCTTCCGGCTGATGTTCCCGTTTGCAGGGCCCGGCACGCCGCCGAACGAGATCGGCGCGTTTGCGGGCGCGAGCTACTTCCGGTTTCTGCCGCAAGGCGCGCACTACGGCCTCTCGGCGCGCGGCCTCGCGCTCGATACGGCGGAATCGACCCCGGAGGAGTTTCCGCGCTTCACGGAATTCTGGCTCGAGCAGCCCGACGCCAAGGCGACCGCGGTGCGGGTCTTTGCGCTGCTGGAGAGCGAGAGCGTCGTGGGCGCTTACCGGTTCGAAATCGCGCCGGGTGCGGCGACGGTGATGCACGTGCAGGCCACGCTTTTCGCGCGCCGGGCGGCCAAGGTCTTCGGCGTGGCGCCGCTCACGAGCATGTTCTGGTATGGCGAAAACGTGCACTCGCCGACGCGGGATTTCCGGCCCGAGGTGCACGACTCCGACGGCCTGCTGATGCACACCGGGGCCGGCGAGTGGATCTGGCGGCCGCTGGTCAATCCGCGCGCGGTGCGCACCTCGGCGTTTGCCGACGAGAATCCGCGTGCCTTCGGTCTGCTGCAGCGCGACCGGGATTTCGAGAGTTACCAGGATCTGGAGGCCGAGTATCACGCGCGGCCGAGCACGTGGGTCGAGCCGGTGGGCGCCTGGGGCCGCGGTGCGGTGCGGCTGGTGGAGATTCCCACGACGTCGGAGTTCGACGACAACGTGGTGGCGTTCTGGGTGCCCGAGACGCTGCCGGCCCCGGGCCAGCCGATCGAACTCGAGTATCGGCTGCACTGGTTCACGGACCAGATCGCGCCGCCCGCGGGCTTTGTGCGGGCGACGCGGCACGGGCGGACCGCGTATTACGAGGCGGGCATGGAGCGCTTCGTGATCGATTTCGACGGACGGCCGCTGCAGGCGCTGGACGAAGCGGCGAAGCTCGAGCCGGTGGTCGAGGTGGGGCAGGGCGGGAAACTCAATCACGCCTCGCTGCAGAAGAACCGCCTCAACGGCACGTGGCGGCTGGCCTTTACCGTGAAACCGGACGGCTCCGGCCGCGCGATCGACCTGCGGGCATTCCTGCGGCGCGGCACCGACGGACTCACGGAGACGTGGACGTATCTGTGGCAGCCATGAACGACGCGAGCCGGGCCGACGAAGGCAGTCCGCAGCGGCATGCCGCGATCGCGGAGTTCCGCCCCACCACGGGCACAATGGAGCAGTGGAATGCGGCCTACGTGCGCGTCGAGGATTACCTGCGCGCGCACCGCATCCACAACCGGCTGCACCAGAGCCGGCTCATCCTGCAGGTGCTCGAACGCGCGGCGCGCCGGCACGCGGGGAATCCGGCGCTCAACCCCACCGTGCTCGCCGCGGAGGAGATCGAGGCGACGATGGATCTGTGGTTCTCGCAGCTGCTCGCGCGACCGGGCCAGCCCCACGACCGCATCGCGGTGGACGGCCGGCTCGCGCTGCTGCTCTCGGACGGACCGCAGCGCTGGCCCTATGCCTTTCTCGACGAGCAGCAGGTGCCGGATGAATTTGCCGCGGCGATGCAGGCGCGCGTGATCGAGGCGGGGCCGGATATGGCGGTGTCGAGCATGGTGCCGCGGCCGATCGACCTCGGCCCGGTCACGGAAGCGGCGGGCGAGACGATGGAGCGCATCGAGCAGTTCCCGCTCGTGCGCACGCTCCTGCTCTGGCTCGTGTTCGCGGGCGCGCTCGCGGGGATCTTCTACGTCACGCGTTAGTCCGGCTGCATGCGCCTCTTTCTTACCGAACAAATGGACCAGCGGCGCCTGAACCGCCGCCGGTTCCTCTTTTTCTCCGGCATCTTCGCGCTCACGAGCGTGGCCACCTGGTTCATGGCGGACCTGCTGTGGCGGAACGGACTGCACGGCGTGGAGATCGCGCTGCTCGCACTCTTCGTGATCCTCTTCGCGCACGTGGCGGCAGGCTTCTGCACCGCGATGGTGGGCTTCTACGTGATCAATCGCGGGGGCGACAGTTCGCGGCTCACGGCGACGCTGCCCAATGCCGATACGGCGCCCCTGGCGTCGACCGCGATCGTGATGCCGGTGTTCAACGAGGACGTCAGCCGCGTCTTCGAAGCGCTGCGCGTGATCTACCGTTCGGTGCAGGAGACGCGGAAGCTCGAGCACTTCGACTTCTTCGTCCTCAGCGATTCCAACCAGCCCAACCAGTGGATCCAGGAGGAGACGGCCTGGGTGGAGCTCTGCAAACAGGTCGGCGGTTTCGGGAAGATTTTCTACCGGAAGCGGCGGATCTCGATCAACAAGAAGGCCGGCAACGTGGCGGACTTCCTCCGGCGGTGGGGCCGGCGTTACCGCTACATGATCGTGCTCGACGCCGACTCGATCATGACGGGGCGCGCGCTGGTGCAGCTCGTCGCGCTGATGGAGAAGAATCCGCAGGTGGGCATCATCCAGACCGCCCCGCGGATCGTGAACGGTGAGACGTTGTTCGCGCGCGTGCAGTCCTTCGCGAGCCGGCTCTACAGTCCGCTGTTTCTCGCCGGCCTGAATTACTGGCAGCAGCACGAGGGCAACTACTGGGGGCACAACGCGGTGATCCGCGTGCAGCCCTTCATCGACCACTGCGCGTTGCCCGATCTGCCGGGCAGCGAGCCGTTCGGGGGCCGGATTCTTTCGCACGACTTCGTCGAGGCGGCGCTGATGCGGAAGGCCGGCTGGGCGGTGTGGCTTGCGGGGGATATCGAAGGCACGTTCGAGGAGGGGCCGCCGACGCCGATCGACTCGGCCAAGCGCGACCGCCGCTGGTGCCAGGGCAACATGCAGCACGCGTGGCTGCTCACGGCGCGCGGTTTCCGGCCGGCGAACCGGTTTCACCTGCTGATGGGCGTGATGGGCTACGTCTCTTCGCCGCTCTGGCTGCTGTTCATGCTGCTCGGCACGATCCATGTCTTCGCCCAGGTGAATCCGGTCGCGCAGCCGGGAGCCGACCCGGCGGGCTACACGGCTCTCTTCGGCTATGCCTTCGAGGTGCCGCAGGCGTTGACGCTCTTCGTCTTCACCATGGTGCTGCTCTTCCTGCCCAAGGTGGTGAGCGTGATCGTCACCGCGCGGCAACCGGCGGAGGCGGCGCGCTTCGGCGGCACGCGCCGGCTGGCGGCCAGCGCGCTGGCGGAGACGGCGCTCTCGGCGCTGCAGGCGCCGATCAACATGGCGTTCCATTCGAAGTTCGTCCTCTTCACCCTGCTCGGCCAGGGCGTCTCGTGGGTGACACAGCGGCGCGGGACCGAGGGCGACGGCACCGACTGGCGCGAGGCGATCATCACGCACGGCGGCCAGACGGCCTTCGGCGTGGTGTGGGGCATCTCGTCCTACATCATCTCGCCGTCGTTCTTTCTCTGGCTGAGTCCGGTCATCGTGCCGCTGGTGCTCGCGATCCCGATCTCGATTCTGCTGAGCAAGGCGTCGTTCGGCCTCGGGGCGCGGCGTTTCGGTCTGTTCCTCACCCCGGAGGAAACGTTTCCGCCCTACGAGCTGAAGCGGCTGCAGCAGAATCTGTCCGAGTGCTACCGGCACCTGCCGCCGATCGAGCCCCTGCGTGCCGACTACGGTCTGATGCAGGCGGTGCTCGATCCGTATGTGAACGCGTTGCACGTCGCGCTGCTGCGCCAGCGGCGCAAGAGCGAGGAATCACGCGAGTGGTTCGGGCAGTTGTGCGAACGCCTGCTCCGCGACGGGCCGGCCAAGTTCACCGCGAAGGAGAAGATGGCCCTGCTGCTCGACGCGGACTCGATGATGCGTCTGCACCGCGACCTCTGGTCGTCACCCGCCGAGGACCTGGCGGAGTGGTGGCGGCTCGCGATGCGGCAATACAACGTGCTGACGACGGCGCCGACGACCGCCCTTTATCGCTGAACTCCGGCCCCCGGCGCGCGGCGTCAGGACGACGTGAGCGCGACGAGCGCACGCTTCGCGCGCTCGAACTCCATCTTCAACGTGGCGACGACGGGCGCGAGATTGGCGAGACCGTGGTCGCGGGACTGGTGTTCGAGTTTCTCTGCGACCATGCGCAGGGCCATGGCGCCGAGATTGGCGGAGCTGCCCTTGATGCTGTGCGCGGCCCGGGAAAACTTGCCCACATCGCCGCGGGCAAGGCTCTCGTCGAGCTCCGCGAGGCGGACCGGCGTATCCTCGATGAAGATCCCGGCGATCTCGCGCAGAAACTCGTCGTTATCCCCGGGATTCAGAGCGCGCAGGCTCTCGATGGCTTTCAGATCGATGACGACGGGTTCTGCCATGGTGACTACGTAGGCGACGATTTAGGTTTTTGCTTAGCGCGCAAGTGGCGCGAGTGGGTAATCCTACGCACGCGAGCAAGTCCTTCTGGGTATTACCTTGGTCGCCCGGTTTCGGAAGCGTTTTTGGGGAAAGTCCCGAAGCGTCGCCGTATCCGGGCCCCGGATATTGGAGCGGGACGCCGGCGGGGATTCACGGGGCCAGAATCTCGGCCAGGACGCGTCCGTCCGCTCCGGGGAGCGGCAGCGCGAGCAGCCGGGCGATGGTGGGGGCGACATCGAGATTGCGGACGCGCTCGACCTCCACACCCCGGCGGATGCCGGCGCCGTGCGCGATGAAGATGCCGTCGAGTTCGCGGTCGCCGTTGAAGTAGCCGTGCGAGCCGCTGTAGTTGACCGCCGGTCCCTTGGTTTCCGCCCCGGCGACTTCGCCGCGGAACGAGTGCCCGTTTTTCGGATACAGGATCAGGTCGCCCATGCCGGGGTTCTCGTCGGGCGTGGGCATGCCCAGGGCGTGGGCTTCGCGTGCGTCGATCACCCGGTCGATGCCCGGCAGTCCGGCAAGGAGCTGCATGAGCGCGGGGCGCAGTTCGGATTTGCGCGCCGGATCGGTGATGTAGACGAAGGCGATCCCGCCCTGCGCCAGTGTGTAGGCATCGGCGTGGGTGACGGTCGGACCGGCGGCCCGGATCAAACCGGCCTGCCGGAGCGCGACGTTGGGGTAGATGAAATCGGTCACCTTCTTGAAGCCGTGGTCCGTGGTGATGATGAACGTCGTCCGCGGGCGCAGTCCGGCGTCGTCCACCGCCTGCACGACATCGGCCACGAGGCGGTCGGCGAGGGCGAGGGCGCTGTGGCTCGGATCCGTGCCGGGGCCGTAGCGGTGATGGGAGGAGTCCGTGTTGAGCGTGTGATGGAGGACGAGATTGGGTTTGTGCCGGCGGATCATGTGGGCGGTGGCGCGCGTCCACATCTCGTCGCGGAAAGCGATCTTCCGGCGGTTGGCGCCGAGGGCCATGCCCGCGATGTCGTCGTGGGTCGCGAGGCCGGCGGCGATCATCTCGCGTTCGATCTGCCCGTCGGGATCGGGCAGCTCGGGGAAGCGCCATGTGATGGTCTTGGCGCGGGTGACCGCGACCCAGTCCGACTCCGCGGTCGTGAGGCCGGCGGCGTGGGCGACGTCATAGAGTGTCGGCGCGAACACGAGTTCGGTCTTGTCGACCCACTGTTCGATCTTCGGCGGCTGGCCCGGGCCTTGGCGGAGGATCTTGCCGTTGATCAGGACGCCGTGCTTTTGCGGCGCCACGCCGGTGACCAGCGTGGTGTGGCACGGCCAGGTGATCGACGGATTCGAGGTGGTCATCGCCCGCGCGCGCGCGCCTTCCGCGGCCAGCCGGCGCAGGGTCGCGATGGGCGCGCTGGGATCGTCCCAGAGATAAGCGGGAAATCCGTCGATGCTGATCAGGACGACGTGGCGATCCTTGTTGGCGGCCCAGCCGGGGAGCAGGGCGAGGACCAGCAGGCACAGCGGGGCAAGAAGGCGACGGGGCATGGCGGGGGACGTTGGTGCCACCGGGCGGGGCACGCACGGAAAAATCCGCCGCGGGCCGGCGGCCCGGCGGCGAACGCAACGCGCGCGCCCGGAGCGGAACGCCGAGGTGAAGCGTCGATCCGGCTTATGCGGCCGGCTGCATCGGCGCGAATCCCCGCGGGAGGAGCGCGACGATCAATAGCCGGAGTCGGCCAGCTGGCGGCGCAGTTCCTTGAGCGCGGGCGCGAGCTGGTGCGGGAGATCGGTCCAGATCGGCTCGAGGGCGAGGCGGGCGTTGTAGCCGGTCTTGCGCAGCGCGCGCAGGAACGGACGGAAATCGTCGCCGTGGATGCCGGGCGCCGCGCGGTCCTTGTTCTCGGCGAGGTGGGCGTGCCGGATGAGCGGGCCGACCTTGAGAATGTCGTCGGGCGACTCGCCGTTGCGCAGCATGTGGAAAAGATCCACGAGCAGCTTCACCGCGGGCGTGTTGGCCCGGCGCACGGCTTCGGCGCCCTCGAGGATCGTGTTTACAAGGTTGCATTCGCCGCGGTTGAGCGGCTCGACCACGAGTGTCACGCCGTTCTCCTCCGCGAGCGGGCCGAACTGCTTGAGCAGGTCGACGTATTGCTCGAAGGCCCGCGCCTGCGAAAATCCCTCCGGCACCATGCGTGCGCCCGCGCTGCCGAAGACGATGAACGTCATGCCGATCTCCTTGCAGCGGCGGAAGACTGTCTGCGCGTAGCGGTCGAGGCGCGCGTAGTCGATGTCGGGGCCGCTGCATTTCAGCGTGGGCGGGAGCAGCACGTTGGCGGCCGGCATCGGATAGCCGCAGGCGCGGAGCGCGGCGGCGCGCGGCGCGAAGTCGGCGTCGGGGGCCTCGGGCGTGAGAAAATTGACGACGTGCCCTTCGATGAAATCGCAGTCGGGGCGGAACGGGAGCGACGCGAGCGTGACGGGATCCGTGCAGAAGCCGATTTGCATGCGCGAGTTTTTCGCCCCGCACGCGGCGGTTGTCGCGAACAAAACGGCCGTGTCGGCGGCGCGCGGCGACGGACAGACCGACGTTTGCCGCGCGCGAAAATGCTTTCGAAAAAGCGCTTGCTTCCCGTGGCGGCATGCCGCTTGTTCACCCCTCCTTGTTCGGGCTGTAGCGTAGCCTGGTAGCGCGCTTGCATGGGGTGCAAGAGGTCGTGAGTTCGAATCTCACCAGCCCGACCATTCAGAATGTCCCTGCGGCGGGGGTTTGCGTTTGCCGGCGGAGGTTTCCGCGGACTCGCAATTTTCGCCGGAGGCGGAATCTTCGGTGGGCTTGAATCCGCAGACATCGAAAGACCCGTTGCATGGCGTGACGCTCGAGCGGCTGCTGACCGAACTAGTCGCGGCGTGGGGCTGGGAGGAGTTGGCCCGGCAGGTGGATGTCCGCTGCTTTCGCTACGATCCCAGCATCAAGTCCAGCCTCGTGTTTTTGCGCCGGACGCCGTGGGCCCGGGCGAAAGTGGAGGAGCTCTACGTGCGTTGGAAACGACAGCAGGGCGGGGCCGCGGACGGAGCGGCTTGAGGGGAGGCTTGCGGGAGCCGTGGCGGCGGCGAAACTCGGCGCATGACGACGCGGCGAGGATTCGTGAAATGGACAGCGATGGCCGGCGCGGCGGGAGCCGGCGCCTGGATGTCGGCGCAACGGCTGGTGGGCGCGCAGCCGGCGGGTGGCGGCGGCGCAGCGGGCGGCGACGATCGCGCCTACTGGTGCGGGATCGCGGCGCGGCTCGCGGATCCGTTGCTCGGTGCGCTGGCGGAAGGGAAACTGAAGGCGCGGATGCCGGTGGAGAGTCATCCTTCGTCGAAGGACCGGCCGCAATTCACGCATCTCGAAGGGCTCGGCCGGCTGCTGGCCGGCATCGCGCCGTGGCTGGAGCTCGGCGGCGATACGTCGGCCGAAGGGCGGGAGCGGGCGAGGCTGGGGGCCTTGGCGCGCGCGGGCATCGCGGCCGGGACGGATCCGAAAGCACCGGATTTCTTCAATTTCACCCGTGGCCGGCAGCCGCTGGTCGATGCGGCCTTCCTCGCCCAGGCGCTGCTGCGCGCACCGCGGGAGCTGTGGGGGCGGCTCGAGCCGCGGGTGCAGGCCAATGTGATTGCGGCCCTGGAGTCGACGCGCCCGATCCCGGCGGGAGAAAACAACTGGAAGCTCTTCGCCACGATGGTGGAGGTGTTCCTGCAGCAGGTGGGCGCGAAACGCGACGAGGCGCGGCTCTTCGAGGGCATCCGCAAGCACCGCGACTGGTATGTGGGCGACGGCATGTATGGCGACGGGCCGGAGTTTCATTTCGATTACTACAATGCATTCGTGATCCAGCCGATGCTCGTGGAGGCGCTGGATGTGGTCGGCGACGAGAGCGCCGAGTGGAAACAACTGCGGAGCAAAGCGCGCGAACGGCTCACGCGCTACGCGGCCATCCAGGAGCGGTCGATCGCGCCGGATGGTTCCTATCCGGTGATCGGGCGCTCGATCGCGTATCGGTGCGGGGCTTTTCAGGGCCTCGCGTTGGCGGCGCTGCGCCGGATGCTGCCGAAAGACGTGGCGCCGGCGCAGGCGCGCGTGGCGCTCACGCGGGTGATCCGCCGCACGCTCGAAGCGCCGGGCACCTGGGACGCGAACGGCTGGCTGCGGATCGGCCTCGCCGGGCACCAGCCGGGACTGGGCGAGGCTTACATTTCCACGGGCAGCTTGTATCTGTGCAGCTTCGCGTTGCTCCCGCTCGGCTTGGGTGCCGGGGATGCGTTCTGGGTCCAGCCGGCCGGCAGGACCACGTGGGAGAAAGCGTGGAGCGGTGAAAACCTGCCGGCGGACAAGGCGATCAAGAGCCCGCGTTAGTCCCACGCTTCGCCGCCGCGAAGTATCCGGAGGATTTCGGATCCGGGGCGGCGCTGGTGCACCTTTCCGACGATTTCCAGTTACCCCATGTCGACTCCTGTTTTCTTCCTTCGATTCCTTCGGGCGACCGCGCGGTGCCCGCTCCTGCTCGCGTTGACGGCGCTGGCGGCGGGTGCGGCCGAGTTGTCGACCGCCGATGCCCATGTGCGCGGGAAACTCGGGCGCGACTGTCCGGTGATCTACCTGTGGCCGGAGGGAAAAGTGCCGGACGAACCGCGCGCCATTCCCGCCGAGGGGCTGCAGCCGTCGAAGAACACGCCCGACATCCTGATGATCCAGAACGTCACGCGCCCCTCCATGACGATCATCGCGCCGCCGCGGGAGAAGAGCACCGGCGTGGCCCTGCTCGTGGGGCCGGGCGGCGGCTATGGCGGGCTGGCGTATCGCGATGTGCTCGCGCTGGCCGACGTGCTGAATCCGCAGGGCATCGCGGTCGTGCTGCTGAAGTATCGCGTGCCGAAGCGGCAGCAGGGTTTCCCGATGCACCACCAGCCGCTGCAGGATGCGCAGCGCGCCCTCGGGATCCTGCGCAGCCGCGGCGCCGAGTGGGGGATCGCACCGGACAAGATCGGGATCGCGGGGGTGTCGGCGGGCGGGCACCTGGCCGCGGCGCTGTCGAATCACCATGCCCGGCGGATTTATCCGCGCGTGGACGAGCACGACGACGCGGGCTGCCGGCCTGATTTTGCGGTGCTGATGTGCCCGGCGTATCTCACGGATCCGATCGATTCGCGCACGCCCGATCCGAAGCTGAACTACCCGGAGATCTCCCCGGCGAAAGTGCCGCCGACCTTCATCACCATCACGATGCCGGACCGGTTTGTGACCGGCGTGACGGAGTATGCGTTGGCGCTGATGCGGGCGAAGGTGAATGCGGAGGTGCATGTGTATCCGACCGGTGGACACTCGACGGGCGTGGCGCGCGAGTGGCTCGGGGCGTGGACGGCGGAGTGCGTGCGCTGGCTCGGGGATCTCGGTTTGCTGGGCGCGAAGCCGAAGCCGGTGGCGGCGACGTTCAAGGCCAAGCATCTTCCGGACACGCCGGCGCCGGCGGGTTTGACCGACGGCGATTGGAAGCTGCGGCAGGTCGCGGGCCGTGAGGTGCCGGTGATTCCGCTCTGGCCCAATGGCGTCGGGCCGGACGAACCGGCGGCGGTGCGCGAGGCGGGCGCCGACCGCGAAGTCGTGGCGGCAAAGTCGCGCGGCGGCGTGGCGTTGAACATCACGCAGGTCACGCGCCCGACCCTGACGGTGTTTGCGCCGTCGGTGGGTCGGGGAAACGGCCAGGCGGTGATCGTGCTGCCCGGCGGTGCTTACAGTGGACTGGCGGCGGAGCACGAAGGCGTGGCGGTGGCCGAGTGGTTGAACGCGCAGGGCATCACGGCGTTTGTGCTGAAGTATCGCGTGCCGGCGCGGGCCGGGTTCGCGCGTCATCACCACGCGGCGCAGGATGCGCAGCGGGCAGTCCGGCTGGTCCGCTCGCGTGCCGCCGAATGGGGCGTGAATCCGCAGCAGATCGGTGCGCTGGGCTTTTCGGCGGGCGGGCACGCGGTGACGTTGCTCGCGACCGGCCACGCCTCCGCGGCGTATCCCGCGGCCGATGCCATCGATGCGGTGAGTGCACGGCCGGATTTCGTGCTGCCGATCTATCCGGCGTATCTCACGGAGCCGGCAGACTCGGACCACGTGGCGGAGGATCTGAAGTCGGGGCTGAAACGCGGGGGCACACCGCCGTTCTTCTTCGCGATCGCACGGGACGACCGGTTTGCGCGGGGGCTGCTGAATTTCTTCCTCGAGGTGCGGGGCGCGCAGATTCCTTCCGAAATGCATGTGTATCACGCCGGCGGACACGGCGGCGGCCTCGACCCGGGAAGTTACCCGGCGTCGGAATGGATCAAGCCGGCCGCGCGTTGGCTCGCCGAGCGTCGGAACGAGTGAACGCGCAACGACGGAGCCTACGAGCCGTCGAGGGTGAAATCGATCGGTGCGGGCCAGCGTGAGCTTGCTGGTGGGCGCGACAAGGGTGGAGCCGTGCGCGGCGACGGACTGCCGCGGGGTGGGGGCCGCCGGGGGAATAGGTTGAAGCCAGCGGTGGTCGCGATACCGTCGCGTTGTGTCCGGCGGTGATTCATCCCAGCGGCAGATGCCCAACCTCGGTTGCGGCTACGCGGTCTGCGTCGTGCTCGGTTTGGCGGGCTTCGGGATGCTGGCGCTGGCGCAGCGGAATTTCGCGGACGGAAAGAGCATGGAGGGCTGGATCGCGGGCGTCTTCGGCGGGGCGATGGCGCTCGGTGCGCTCGCGTTGCTGGGCCCGATGCAGCGGGCGGTGGCGGAGGCGAAGGAGCGGGAACGCCGGCGCCGGGAGCAGCCGGAGGCGCCGTGGACGTGGGATCCGCGGTGGACGGCGGCGGGTGGAATCGCGCAGAGCCCGGTCCGGAACGCGGGGGCGCTGCTGGGTTTCGGAATTGTCGCGCTCGTCCTGTCTGCGCCGATCTGGTTTCTGCTCCCGCGGGAAATCGGACGCGGCAATCACGTCGTGTTGTTGGCGCTGGTCTTTCCCGCGTTCAGTGCGTGGGTCCTGAGTCGGGCGGGACTGGCGGCATGGCGGCGGCGAAAGTTCGGTCCGGCCCGGTTCATCGCGGCGAAGCTGCCGGTGGCCCTCGGGAGCGACGCGTTCGGGATGGTGTTGGTGCCCCGGGCGGTGGTGCCGACGGCGCCGGGGCGGGTGGCGCTGACGTGCTGGTCGACGACGATCACGCGTGCGGGAGGCAAGACGCGGCAGGGCGAAACGGCGCTGGCGCACGCGGAGCGGGAAGTGCCGCCCGAAGCGTGGGAGAAGGCGCCGGGCGAGTCCCGGCTGTTGGTGCAGGTGCCGGCGAGGAACGGACTCGCGAGCACCAGCGATCGGGCCACGGCGGAAGCGCCGGCGATCGAGTGGCGGTTGAAAATCGAGGCGCCGACGGCGGGAGCGGACTTCGTCGCGGAGTTCGTGCTGCCGGTGTTTGCGGTGGCGCGGGCGACGGGCGGGAGCGATTCCGCCGCGGGGCCGACGGAGGCCGAGCGGGCGGCGGTCTGGCGGATGGCCGGGCTGGAGGAGACGGCCCAGCCCGGAGCGCTGCGGGGCCACGCGCTCCGTGTCGCGGCGGGGCGGGGGCGACGGCATGTCGCGGGCACGCTGATCGCCGCCGGGGTGATCGGCGGCATTGCGATGGTGCTCGCGAAAGAGGGGATTCCGGTGGTGTTTCCGATTTTTCTCGGGGTCTTTGCGTTATTGCCGCTGTTGGCCGCGGTCTCGTTATGGCGGGGCGGAGGCGAGCGCGTGTGGATCGAGCGCGGTGCGCTCTGTTTGGAACGGCGCGGTCGGCTGCGACGGATTGCGACGGCCGACGTGCTGCGGGTCGAAACCCGGCGCGATGTCGCCGTGGGCGAGCACCAGTATCTGCGCGTCGTTGCCGTGTTGCGGCCGCCGGCGAACGGCCGGCGACCGAGGCGCGTGCCGTTGCTCACGCTGCTGCGGGGCGACGAGGCGGCGGCCGGGGCGATGGCCTGGCTCGAGGAGCGGCTGACGGACGTTAAAGCCTGAGGCGGGGCGGAGCGGCGCCCGGCGGACTCAGCGGCCGACGAAGGTGAGCCGGAGTTCCTGCAGCCGTGGTTCGCGCTCGGGGGTGAGCGTGAAGTAGACGTCGATGCGGCCGTGTTCGCCGTGGATCGGGAACGTGCCGCGCAGCTGGTTCTCGGGCACGATCTCGCCGACGGTGCGGATGGCGCCGAGTTTCGCGAAGGTCTCACGGCTGAGTTTCTGCCACGCGGCGAGCGGACGATCGGGGAAGAAATTCTCCGCGACGATCCGGGCGGCGAGAGCGTCGTCCCACGTGCGGATCAGCTCGGCGATTTCGCGCGTGCGGGTGGCGAGGATCGGCGAGATCGGGAGCTGCCGGGCGGGCAGGCGGGCTTTCTCGAGGAGGAGCGCGGCGACCTTGGCATTGGTGGCGGAGGTGCCGGCGTAGGTGACGTTGGCGAACGAGATGACGGCGAAGCCGTGCTCGGGATAGAAGACGAAGTTGCTGCCGAAGCCGGGCAGCCCGCCGCTGTGGCCGACGTTGACGACGCGGTGACGGTCCATGGCCCAGCGCAGGCCGAAGCCGTAGCCCACGGCCTGCGGGTAGGTGTCGCCCCCGAGCGTGCGGGCGGTTGTCGACAGCGCGGAGATCACGCCGGGCTGGTGCATCTCGCGGAGGCTGGCGCGGCGGAGCAGGGCGATGTCGGCGTCCGCCCGCGGCGGATACGCGGCGAGGTGCAGCGCCGCGTAGCGCGCGAAGTCCGGGATCGTCGTCAGCAATCCGCCCATGGCGCCGTAGGTGCCGTCGGGCAGGAGCGGCTCGGGTTGCCACGTGTCGTCCGCGCGCCGGTAGCCGAGCGCGAGGCGCGCGGCGGGGACGTCACTGAATTCCCAGTAGGTTGACGCCATGCCGAGCGGCTTGAACACCTCGCGGGTGATGTAGCGCTGGTAGGGCTCGCGGGTGATTTCGGTGACTATCTGGCCGAGGAGCGCGTAACCGAGGTTGCTGTATTCGAAGCTGTGGCCGGCCGGATTGGAGAGGGCGACGCCGCCGCGGAGGAAGGCGCGCAGTTCCTCGACGGTGTCGGCGAGTTGGCGGTCGCCCCACGGATTGTCCTCGGGGAAGCCGGCCGTCATCGTGAGCAGGTGGCGGATCGTGACGGCGGGAGCGTCGGGCGTGAGCGGAGTAATGTGGCGGAACTCGGGCAGATGGCGGGTGACGGGGTCATCCAGCGTGAGTTTCCCGGCGTCGCGCAGCCGCATGATCGCGACGGCAGTCACGTTCTTGCTCATGGACGCGATGCGGAAAACGGAATCGCGGGCGGAGGCGGCGATCTTCTGCTCCAGGTTGGCGAAGCCGGTGGCGCCGGTGTGGACGAGTTGGCCGTCGAGCACGATGCCCCAGACGACGCCGGGCGCCGGTTTCTCGGCTGCGTAGGTGACGAAGAGCCGGTCGATCTCGGGCAGAACTTCCCGGAGCCGGTTGGCCCGGTCGGGATCGGTGAACCGCGGCGGCGCGTAGTCGGAGGCAGCCGCGGACGCGGGCGAGGTCACGGAGGGCGATTGGGCGGAGGTGCGGAGCAGCGCCAGGGCGGTGAACGCGACGGTGACGAGAAGAGCGCGACGCATGGAAAGAGGCTCGGAGAAGAGCGGGCCGAGAAAGGCTCGCGCGGGCGGGAAACGCGACTTCGATCTGGAGCATGAAACGATGTGCGTGGTGGCTAAGTTGGTGCGTTGTCCTGGCGGGCGGAGCGATGGCGGCGGAGGCGCGCGTCGAGGTGAAGTCACTGAAGGTGACCGTGCTCTCGACGATGCTGGCCGAGGGCGACGAGCTGGGGGAGTGGGGCTTCGCGGCGCTGGTCGAGGCGGACGGACGGAAACTGCTGTTTGATACCGGGGCGAAGAGCGATGTGGTCTGGAAAAACACGCAGACGCTGAAGATCGATCTGCGGGACGTGGACGACGTGGTGCTGAGTCACTGGCACAACGATCACGTGGGCGGTTTCCTGACGCTGCGGCGCGAGGTGATGCGGCAGCGGAAGGAGGCGCTGGGGCGGACGCACGTGGGCGCGGGGATTTTCCTCCCACGGTTCGGTGGGCCGCCCAATGTGGACATGAATCCGCTGACGCGGCTGAAGCCGGAATATGAGGCGACGGGCGGGGTGTGGCTCGAGCAGCAGGGGGCGGTGGAGTTGTGGCCCGGCGTCTGGCTCACGGGGCCGGTGCCGCGCCGACATCCGGAGCGGAATTGGAGCGGCCGGGCGCGCGTGAAGCGGGCCGACGGGCAGATCGTGGAGGACACGATCGCGGACGACATGGCGCTGGTGGTGAACACCGCGGCGGGGCTCGTGATCGTGACCGGGTGCGGTCACGCCGGCGTGATCAACATCATCGAGCAGGCGCGCGCGACCGTGCGGCCGGCGCCGGTGCACGCGCTGATCGGCGGGGTGCATTTGTTCAACGCGTCCGAGGAGACGCTGGCATGGACGGGAGGGAAACTGCGGGAGTTTGGCCTGGAGCACTTCATCGGGGCGCACTGCACGGGCATCGAAACGGTGTTCCGGCTGCGGGCAGATCTCGGGCTGGCGCGGGCGCGGTGCGTGGTCGGGGCGGTGGGGCAGACCTTTGTGCTCGGCAAGGGCATCAATCCGCTCGCAATCGCGAAGTGACGCGGGGCGCACCTCGGACGGCCGAGGGCGGCTGAGGAGGCGTTTGGGTGATCGTGCGAAGGGGACGGGTAGGGGACTTGGTCCTCGCTTTGCCATGGTTCGCTCCATTTTTCCGGTCATTCGTCCCGGCGGCGAATTGGGGACGCGGCGCCGGCGTCTTGTCGGTCATGAAACACCGGATGCGTTACACCCTCGCCGGGCTCGCCCTCCTCACCGCCGCCAGTCTGGACTGCTGGCGCTACCACGCGCGGCAGGCGCTGATCGCGGAGGCACAGGTGCGGGCGATTGCGCGCGGTCGCTGAAGCGGGAGTCGGTCGTGGGTCGGTCGTGGAGTAGGCGCGCGGCGACGTGTGGCGGGGCCAAAGGTTTCGCGGCGGGGAAATTTTCGTCGCTTGTGCTTCACGGCGGTGGCGCGACGATGTGGCGCGTCTCGTTTGGGAATTTCCCTGACCCCACCATGCATTTCCTCCGCGTTATCGTCGCGGCCGGGTGGGCGAAATGACGTCGCGCGTGGAGCGGCGGGTGATTCCCGGGCACTGCGGGATTGCGGGCGCGCGGTGAACCGGAGGAAATACGAGGCGATGAAACCGCACCCCTGTTCGCGTCGGCGTTTTCTTTTCGTTTCCACTGTCGGCGCCGCGTTGGTGGCCGGTCCGCGCCGCGGATGGGCCGCGGTCGAGCCGTTGCCGAAGACCCGGGCGATCCTGCTGGAGGGCATGCGCCAGGGGTTGCACCTCGGCGCGCAGATCTATGTGTCGCGCGACGGACGGACGGTCGCGGATTTCGGCGTGGGCGAGGCGAAACCCGGCGTGGCGATGACGGCGGACTCGCTCATGACCTGGTATTCGTCGACCAAGCCGCTGACGTCGCTTTGCGTCGGCCAGTGCTGGGAGCGGGGCAAGCTGCAGCTGGACGATCCGGTGGCGAAGCACGTGCCGGAGTTTGCGCAGCATGGAAAAGACAAGGTGACGATCCGGCATGTGCTCACGCACACCTCCGGATTTCCCAATGCGGATCTGGCGGCGCGTTTCCGCCGGCCGTGGGCCGAGGTGGTGGCGGCGATCTGCGCGAGCAAACTCGAGGAAGGCTGGGAAGTCGGGAAGCATGCGATGTATCACGCGACCTCGGGCATGCAGATCCTGGGGGAGATCGTCGCGCGCGTGAGCGGGATGCCGTTTGACCGTTACATCCGCACGCAGCTGTTCGAGCCGCTGGGGATGAAGGACAGCTGGGTGGGCATGCCGGCCGATGTGTATCGGAAATATGGTGACCGGCTGGGCACGATGATGAACACGGACGGCGCGAAGCCGGTGCCGGCGGAACACTACAACGAGATCGGGGAGCAGGGTTGGGCGACGATCTGTGTGCCGGGAGGAAACGGGCACGGACCGATGCGCGAGCTGGCGCGTTTCTACGAGGCGATGCTCGGCCAAGGGGAGTGGCAGGGGAAGCGCGTCGCCCGGAAGGAGACGGTGGCGGAGTTTACCCGCGTGCACCGGCCGGCGGCGCCGAACTACAAGGGCAAGGCAGGCACGACGGCGCCGGCGTGGGGGCTGGGCTTCAGTCGCCAGCGGGCGGTGGGCGGAGCGCACTGCTCGGATCAGACCTTCGGGCATGGCGGCTCACTGTCGTCCCTGGCGTTTTGCGACCCGCAGAAGCGCGTCGTGGCGGCTTTCGTCTGCAATGGCCGGCCGAAGCAGGCGGACCACGCGGCCCGCGTGCGCGCGATCACGGCGGCGATCTACGAGGATCTCGGGCTCGTGTGAACGTCCGAGCGCGACGAATTCAAGGCGCCGCCGCGGGGGGCGACGTAAGCCGGTTGAGCGCGGCGCGGGCGTCGGCGCCGAGTTTTTCCATCGGCACCGTGTCGCGGTAGCGTTCGGGCAGCTGTTCGATGGCGGCGAGCGCGGCGCGGTAGGATGCGATCGCGTCCTGCGGCCGCCCGGCCTGGGCGAGAATCTCGCCCTGCCGCACGAGCCAGCGTTCGCGGCGCGGCATGCTTTCCATCGCGCGGGCGAGACGGGCGAGGGCGGATTCGAAATCGGCCGCGCGGAGATCGAGTTCGATGGCGAAGTCGACGAGGGCCGCGACCTGGCCGAGGCGGGCGAGTCCGTCGGTGACGGCGGCCAGCGCGAGCTTGGGGCCGTGCTCCGGAACCGAGAGCAGGAGGCGGGCGCGCCGCAGGAAATGCTCGGAGCGCGGATTGGCCGAGAAGCGGAGGCCGAGGGCATAGTGCTCCGCGGCATCCAGCCATTCGCCAAACGCGGCGGCGATCTCCCCGCGCAGGAACCAGGCCTCGGGCTCCTCCGGCGCCGACTTCAGGTAGCGTTCGAGAAACGGCCGTGCCTTCTCCGGCGCGCCGGCCTCGAGCAGCACGCGGGCGCGGAAGTAGTCGACGATGGTGAGGGTGGCGTCGAGTTTGCGCGCGGCGATGAAGTCGGCTTCGGCCTTGAACCACTCGCGGTGGTGCCGGTGGAGTTCGCCGCGGCGGAGGTAGAGGTCGGCGGCGGGCGCCCGGGCGATCTCCTCGGTGAGGGCGTCGAGCAGACGTTGATCGTCGCCGTGCGCCCGCAGCACCGCCGTGGCGAGCAGCAGGAGGGACAGACCCGCGAGTTTACCGGATCCGGGAGAGGCGTCCGGACGGCGGGAGGCGAGAATTGCGGCGGCAAAACGCATCGGCGGCGGGACGGTGAGGGGCTGGCGGGCCAAGATCAAATCCCGGGCGGGGCTGGGCTGGAGGGTCGACAGCGGGGAGCGGCGGCTACTATAACGTTCGCGAGCCGGGACGTGGTGCCGCAGGCGCTCACGTTTCGATTCACCCTTTACCCCTCCGATCGCGAAATCTCCTCCGGCCGCTCGGGACGAGCCTGGTCCGGCGGGAGCGTTTCCCGGTTCAAATCCCGCCCGCCTCCATGAACACGCGTCCGATCCTCTTCCTGCTTTCGCAGTGGTTCCTTTCCGTCCTGACGATGTTCACCTGGCTGACCGCCGTGGCCGCGGCCCAGAGCGCGGGTGGAGCGAGTATCAGCGGGCGGGTTTATGAAGCGGCCACGGGACGCTCGTTGCAGGGCGCGGTCGTGCGCGTAGCGGGAACGAACGTCTACGATTTTTCCGATGCGGACGGCCGTTACCATCTTGCGGGGGTGGGCGCGGGATCCGTGACGGTCGAGGTCGAGTATGTGGGCCTCGACCCGTTCAAGGAAACCGTTCTCGTGCGCGCCGGAGCGGGGGCGTCGCTCGACGCGGGGATGAAGAGTGAGGTGCTGCGGATGCAGGCGTTTGAGGTGGCCGAGGCGGCGCGCGGCCAGGCGCTCGCGATCAACCAGCAGAAGACCGCGCGCGGCATCGTGAACATCGTCTCGGAGGAGACGTTCGGGGCCATGAACGACGGCAACATCGGCTATGCCCTGCAGCGCCTGCCGGGCCTCACGGTGAACGAAGGCGAGGACGGCACACCCGAGGGCGTAAACATCCGCGGCCTCGGGTCGGAGTTCAATTCGTTCACCCTCGATGGCAACCGGCTCGGCACGCGGAATTTCAGCACGAGCAACCTCGTGGCCGACGGCATCGCCAACATCGAGGTGATCAAGGCCAACACCCCCGACCGTGACGGCGACGCCCTCGGCGGCACGATCAACGTGGTGTCGCGCTCGGCGTTCCAACGCGACGGGCGCGACCTCCGCTTCGGCGCGAGCCTCAACTACCTCGAACTCGCCGAGAAGTGGGGCTACAACGCGAGGCTTTCCTACAGCGAGCTGTTCGGCGTGTTTGGCGAGGACCGGAATCTCGGGGTGAGCGTGTCGCTCTCAAAATACCTCTCGAACCGCTACTACGAGAACAACGATACGGACTGGAATCTCATCAACCCGGCGACAAACCCGACCTACAACCTTCCGGGATTCCCGTTCTACTACAACCCGAACATGACCGTGCAGTATAACCTGCGCGACTCGGATTCGTATGGGATCAACGCCTCGGTCGATTTCCGAATCGGGCGGAACCATACGTTCTACTTCAAACCGCTGCACAGCCACACCGCGGTGGATTCCTCGCGGTATCTGAGCCGGCCCTACATCGACACGCGTTTCCAGGATGCCAGCAACGGCCGGAAGACCTTCGAGTTTCTCGCCTTCGGCCGGGGCCGCGGCACCGCCGGGGTGAATGGCAGCCGCGGCGAGATCCGCTACAGCGCCGAGGAGTCGAATACCCATACCAACGTCTACGCATTCTCGACGGGCGGCCGGCACGAACTGGGTGCGCTGACGATCAACTACGACACGTTCTTCCGGCATACCCACTACGTGCGCACGCTCGACTCGGACTTCATCGTGCGGAACGTCCCGGCCGCGCAGGGATATTTTCAATGGGAATACGACACCCGCAACGGCCTGCGCCCGCTCGTCTGGGTGGTGAACGGCCTCGATCCGCGCAACACGGCGACGATGAACCGCGGCGACTTGAGCATCGAACCCGAGGAACGCTGGGAGAACGCCTACAACGTGAAGTTCGACGTGGAGCGGAAGTTTGTCGGCGAGAGCCTGGCCGGCGCGCTGAAGGTGGGGGCGAAGTATCAGCAGACGAAACAGCGCTTCGAGCAGGACCAGTTCGAATACGACACCGGCGCGACGTTCCCGTATGCCCAGGTGATGCGGCGGAGCGATTTCACGATCAACGGCCGCGAGATGTATATGGAGGTCATCCCGGCCAAAGTGCGCGAGCTGTTGCGGACAAATCCGGCGCTGTTCACGTATGTGCCGATCGATTCGCTGCGGGGCGCGGCCGAGGAGGATTACGATGCGAAGGAGACGACGGCCGCCGCCTACGCGATGGGCACGGTGCAGTGGGGGCGGACCACGATCGTCACGGGCCTGCGCGTGGAGCATAACACGTGGCGGTCGCTCCGGAAGTCCTTCGATGCGCGCACGCTCTCGGTGGTCGAGCGGCGTCCCGGCACGGATTACACGCAGTATCTGCCGGGCCTCCATCTCCGCCACGTGCTGCAGAAAAACCTGATCCTGCGCGAAAGCTACCATCGCAGCTACGCCCGGCCGACCCTGAGCCGGCTCACGCTCGGACGTTCGCAGGACGTCACCGGCAACATCACGGAAGGGAATCCGTTTCTCGATCCCACGACCTCGCACAATCTCGATGCCCAGCTGGAGAAATACACCGACAAGGGCGGGCTCTACTCGGCGGGCTTCTTCTACAAGAAGATGAAGGGTTTTTACTACAATACCGACCGACGCTTCAACGTGGTCGATCCGCTCACCGGCGACCCGATCATCGAGCCCTCCGGCACGCTGCGTTACCGCAAGTGGGAAAACGCCGAAGGTGCGACCAACTACGGCGTCGAGCTGATCGTGCAGCAGAAGATGCATTTCCTGCCGCCGGTGTGGCGGGGCCTCACCGCCAACGTGAGCGCCACCTTCAGCGAGAGCGACGCCAGGTATCCCTCGCGCTCCGACGAGACGCTGCCGACGATCGGGTTCTCGGATTACATGTTCAACGCGTCGCTCGACTACGCCGTGGGCAAGTTCCGCGCCAATCTCCGCTACTCCTACCGCTCGGACTACCTCACCGCGGTCGGCGACACGCGCTACACGAACGATCAGTTTGCGGCCCGCGAGCAGGTCGATCTCGAGGCGACCTACCGGCTGACGCGGAAACTCCGGCTCAATGCCAACGTGATCAACCTGACCGAGCGCCCGCAGGTGTCGTATCAGTCGTTCCCGGCCTACGTGGAGGACAACAGCGTGTCCGGCCGGCGGTTCAACGTCGGCGTCGATTACACGTTCTGAGCATCCTTGTTCCCGGGGGCGCGATGGATCTGTGGCGTCCAGGTGACGTAGCTCGGTTCCTCGTGCAGAAATGCGTCCGGTGATTCGGTGAGGGTGAACAGATCGATCGCCGCCGTGCGCGCGAAGAGGTCGCCAATCCGATACGGCGTGGTTTCGACGTTGCCGGAGAGTGCGGACCAATGCCGGAAGCCTTCGGGCATCAGGAGCGGGCCCGAGAGTTGCCCGGTGGGGACTCTCCGCAGCGTTCCGCCGGTCGTGAAACAATGCCACGAATCCCGGCGCGCGTCGGCGAGCACCGTGACCTCAGACCGGCCGAGGGCCGCGGCGACGAGCGCGAGGCTGCAGTAGCTGAAAACGGGCCGAGGCCGCAGCACGCACCAGGTGCGGATCGCGGTGGCGGCGGTGCGGATACCGAGGATGGACCCCGGGCCGTCGCAGAAGACGAAGGACGCGGCGGCGTTGGGCGAGACGCCGAGCCTGGCGATGGCTTCGAAAAGCGCGGTGCCGGACTCGCCCTCCGCCTCGTGCCAACGGGCGCTGACGTCGCGCGTGTTGCCCGCAGACCCTGCCGGCTCGATCCAACCGACCTGGATGCGGCTGGAGGCGGCATCGAGCACGAGCAGGGGCGCGTGGGCGGCGACGAGGGCGCGAAGGCTGGGCATCGGTGCCGACGAAACGCCGCGGCGCGGGTGCGCGCAAGCGTCGAGAATCCATCATTGACCGGCATCCGGGCCGCCCTACCGTCGACAATTCTTTCAACACAAACCCGCACGAAAATTTTGCCGTGAACGTCCAACTGAACAACGTATCCGCCACCCGCAAGAGCCTCGTCGTCTCGCTCGACGCGAGCGAAGTCGACGCCGAGCACCAGGCGTCCGTGGGCGAGGTCGCCAAGTTGGCGCGCATTCCCGGCTTCCGCCCCGGCAAGGCCCCTGCGGCCATCGTCGCGAAGCGTTTCGGCAAGGAGATCGCGGAAGATTTCAAACAGAAGGTCGTCACCAAGGCGTATCGCAGCGCGCTGGATAACGAGAAGCTCGACGTCATCAACGTGGTGAAGGTCGACGAGGGCACGATCGCCGCCGGCACGCCTGCCACGATCACGATCACCCTCGATGTGCGGCCGGAATTCCAGCTGCCCGACTACACGAATCTCGCGACCGAGGTCACCGGCACCGACGCCACGGACGAAGAGGTGGAGAACGTGATCCAGGGCCTTCGCTCCGAGCGGGCGGATTTCAAGCCGACCGATCGCGCCACGCAGAAAGGCGACTACGTGAAGCTCTCGTATGAGGGCAAAATCGACGGCCAGGCCATCACCGACCTCGCGCCGGACAAGCAGCTCTACGGCAAGGTCCCGCAGACCTGGGAGGAAGTCGAAGGCGCCAACGAGGGCGTGATTCCCGGCCTCGGGAAGCAGCTCGCCGGTCTCAAGGTGGGCGAGAAGCGGGATGTCACGGTGGCGTTTCCTGCCGAGTTCGCGGCCGTTCCGGCGCTGGCCGGCAAGACCGCCGTCTACTCGGTCGAAGTGCAGGAGATCCGCGAGCGCGTGTTGCCGGCGCTCGACGCCGAGTTCTTCAAGGCGCAGCAGGTCGACGATCTCGCCGGGCTGCAGGCGCAGGTCCGCAACAATCTGAAGATGCAGAAGGAGTATCAGAACCGCACGGCGCAGCGCCGGCAGATCACGGAGCAGCTGGCCGCCGCGGTGGATTTCCCGGTGCCGGACTCGCTCGTGGACGCGGAGACGCAGGGTGTGCTGCGGCAGTTCATCGAAGAAAACATGCGCCGCGGCGTGCCCGCCGAGCAGTTCGAGAAGGACAAGAAGGAGCTTTTCGAGGGCGCCAAGAAGGCCGCGCACCAGCGCGTGAAGCTGCAGCTGATCCTCGCGAAGATCGCCGAGCAGGAGAAGATCGAGGTGACGAACGACGACCTGAACAACTTCATCTACCGCGAGTCGATGCGTTCGGGGCAGAAGGCCGACAAACTGGTGAAGCAGCTCGCGGGCGATCGCGACCAGTTGCGCTCGGTGCAGCAGAACATCATTTTCGACAAGGCGGTTGATTTTCTGGTGTCCAAAGCTAAGGTCGCTACCGTCCAGCCGAAGGCGTAAGGACTGGCGAAACCGCAACACCACGTGAGCTACTACTACATTCCCCGGGTCGTCGAAAATACCGGTCGCGGCGAACGCGACTGGGATGTCTTCAGCCGTCTGCTGAAGGATCGGATTATCTTCATCGGAACGCCGATCGACGACGGGGTGGCCAACGCGGTGATCGCGCAGATGCTTTATCTGCAGATGGAGGACGCGAAGAAGGACATCCACCTCTACATCAACTCCCCGGGTGGAGTGGTGACCGGCGGCATGGCCATCTACGACACGATGAATTTCCTCCAGTGCGATATCGTGACGTATTGCGTGGGCATGGCGGCGAGCATGAGCACGGTGCTGCTCGCGGCAGGCACGAAGGGAAAGCGTTTCGCGCTGCCCAACAGCCGCGTCATGATTCACCAGCCCAGCGGCGGTGCGGGCGGCCAAGCGGCCGACATCGCGATTGCGGCGCGGGAGATCCTGCGTTGGCGCACGACCTTGAACGAGGCGCTGGCGCGTCACACCGGCAAGAGTGTCGAGCAGATCGACCGCGATTCCGACCGCGACTATTATCTCAGCGCGCAGGAAGCCAAGGACTACGGGATCGTCGATCACGTCGTTTCCTCGACCCGCGAGGTGCAGTCGGCGGGCGCCAAGACCGCGGCTTGATCCCGCGGCGCTTTGTCCGACGCCCGCTGCCGGCGTCGCCCTTTAGCTGCTGGAAATCATCGGCCTGCCCCGGTGCGCCGGCAGCAGGCCATTCGCTGCTGGACAGTCCCGGCACGGCGTTCACCTTCGTTCCATGGCAAAATCGGCGCGCATGACCCTCTGTTCCTTCTGCGGAAAATCGCAGGCGGAAGTGAAGAAGATCATCGCCGGGCCGGGGGTTTATATCTGCGATTCGTGCGTCAACGTCTGCAAGACGATCATCGACCGCGAGGTGAAGGCGCCGGCGGTGGATGCCAAGCCGGCGTTCCGGCTGGTGAAGCCGTCCGAGATCAAGAAGACGCTGGATGACTACGTCATCGGCCAGGACCACGCGAAGAAGGTCCTGTCGGTGGCCGTCTACAATCACTACAAACGGCTGATGTTCGACTCGGGGCAGTCGAAGGACTCGCCGGCGATCTCGCCCGAGTTTACCGATGTCGAGGTCGAGAAGAGCAACATCCTGCTCGTCGGGCCCACGGGTTCGGGCAAGACGCTGCTCGCCCGCACGCTGGCCAAAATTCTCGATGTGCCCTTTGCCATTTCCGATGCGACCACGCTTACCGAAGCGGGTTACGTCGGCGAGGACGTGGAGAACGTGGTGCTGCGGTTGCTGCAGGCGGCCAACTACGACGTGAAGAAGGCCGAGTGCGGCATCATCTACATCGACGAAATCGACAAGATCGGCCGCAAGACGGAGAACGTCTCGATCACGCGCGACGTGTCCGGCGAAGGCGTGCAGCAGGCGTTGCTCAAGATTCTGGAGGGCACGACCTGCAACGTGCCGCCGCAGGGCGGGCGGAAGCATCCGAATCAGGAATACATCCAGATCAACACCTCGAACATTCTCTTTGTGTGCGGCGGGGCTTTTGTGGGCCTCGATTCGATCGTGCAGCGCCGGATGGGCACGCGGAGCCTGGGTTTCTCGTCCATCACTGCGCAGAAGGAAGACGCGCTGCGGCCGGAAGAGATGATGAAGTCGCTCGCGCCGGAGGATCTGATCCGCTTCGGCATGATCCCGGAGTTCATCGGTCGTTTGCCGGTCGTGTCGGTGCTCGATCAGCTTGCGATCGCGGACCTCGAGAAGATCCTGCTGCGGACCAAGAACGCGATGGTGAAGCAGTATTCGAAGCTGTTCGCGATGGACGGCGTGCGGTTGAAGCTGACGCCCGATGCGGTGCGCGCGATCGCCGCGAAGGCAGTCGAGCTCAAGACCGGGGCCCGGGCGCTGCGGGCGATCATGGAGAATCTCATGCTCGAGGTGATGTATGAGCTGCCGCAGCGCGACGATGTCACCGAAGTGGTGATCGATGCCGCGGTCGTGGCAGGACGGCGCAAGCCGACCCTGCGGCGGGCCACGAAGGCCGAACCGAAACAGGACGCGGCCTGATCGGCGGCGGCTAAAAATGAAAAACGGCGCCGAGTTGGCGCCGTTTCGCTTTCCGGAGTCCGCGGGGCTCACCAATGGGCGTAGTCGCCCTTTTCGAGCCCCTTGGCGAACGCGACGAGCAGTTGGACGCAGCGCTCCACATCCTCGAGGTCCACGACCTCGCTCGGCGTGTGCATGTAGCGCAGCGGCACGCTGATCAGGCCGGTGGCGATGCCCCCGCGCGCCATCTGGATGGCACGTGCATCGGTGCCGGTCGGGCGGGGATCGGCTTCGAGTTGGAAGGGGATCTTCAACGCGCGGGCGGCGCGGAGCAGGCGCTCGTAGATCCTGGGATTGATGTTGGCGCCGCGGCAGATGATAGGACCGCCGCCGAGTTTCGTTTCGCCGAACTTGCGGTTGTCGCAGTCGGGATGGTCGGTGGCGTGGCCGACGTCGACGGCGACGGCGATGTGCGGATTGACGAGGTAGGCGGAGGTCGTGGCGCCGCGGACGCCGATTTCCTCCTGCGACGTGGCGACGCTCACCACTTTGGCGGCGAGCTTCTTTTTCTCGCGGGCGAGCCGGATGAGGGTCTCGCCGACGATGTAGGCGCCGACCTTGTTGTCGAAGGCGCGGGCGGTGCCGACGCTGCCGTGGATGAGTTCCAGTTCGTGATCGTAGGTGGCGACGTCGCCGATCGAAACGCGCTCGAGGGCTTCGGCTTTGGACCGGGCGCCGATGTCGATCCAGATCTCGTGTTTCTTCGGGACTTTCTTCCGGTCCTCCTCGTCCATGAGGTGGATGGCGCGTTTGCCGGTGACGCCCTTGACGGTGCCGTTGGCTGTCTGGATGAGCACGCGGCGGCCGGAGATCACGCTCAGGTCATGGCCGCCGATGGTGTCGAAGTAGAGATAACCGTCCTTGTTGACGTAGGTGACGATGAGGCCGAGTTCGTCCATGTGACCGGCGAGCATGAGCACGGGGTCGCCCTTGGGATTCAGGGTGGCGATGCGGTTGCCGAGGGCGTCGTTGGCGTAGAGATCGGCCGCAGGTTTCACGTGCCGGTCGAACACCGCCTGGGCCTCGGTCTCGTAACCCGACGGCGAGCGGGCGTGCAGCAGTTCGGCGAGGAAGCCGGGGACTTTGTAAGTCGACATGAGGTTTAGTCTCGCGCTGCCCGGGGGCGGCGCAAAACGTTTTTGCCGAATGACCATTTATCCGGCGATCGACATCAAGAGTGGGCGATGTGTGCGGCTGACGCAGGGACGCGCGGATCAGGAGACGATCTACGCGGAGAATCCGGCGGAGGTCGCCCGCAGCTTCCAGGCCGCCGGCAGCGCGTGGGTGCACGTGGTGGATCTCGACGGG
>JACCED011125389.1_pt1 | contig 61282 bp, 57 predicted proteins | sample 7455021 | NCBI WGS metagenome assembly JACCED01 (sample SAMN15323456, study PRJNA562643) | freshwater metagenome | isolation source: river surface water | place: USA:Blue River Watershed | collected 2017-08-19 | reverse complement strand
GCCCTTCTCGAGCTCAGTCTGCAGGCAGCCAAACAACTTGCTCCAATCGCTGTCACACTTAACGCTAAGCAAACGGAAAGACTACGCTCCCGTTTCGAGATTGAAAATAAAGAGTATGCCGATGACTATTTAAAAAATCCAACAAGTAGCAGCACACGAAAAAAGCATCACACACGTATGCTCAAGCGCTACGAGGACTGGCTTGGCACACTGACAGACGAACAAAAGTCGAGTCTAATCGCGCTATCAGATCGACGCGCGGCAACCTTCTCGCTTTGGGCGCAAGAGCGCAAGCTCAGACAAGACGCACTATTTGAGATACTAAATGAGAAGCGCGCGCAAGATCCTGCTCAAGCCGAAGCGGCACTCAGCGCCTACACGAAGAGCCTATCAGACTATCGCAATCCCGATCTTGTACTTCAACAAGATTCCCTCAGACGCGACTGGACCGAAACAACAGCCTCGGTGCTCAATAGTCTCACACCAACGCAAATCAGTTATCTGAAGGGCAAACTTCGTGGCTATGCTGAAGACTTTGCCAGCCTCACGCCCTCACGCATCGCACAGACGGACACCAAACGCTAACTTTAGCTAGCCTTAAACCGCGTCAATTTAACAAAGCCGACTGCACACAGAGGCAATAGCAAACTTAATAGGATGCAAATCACCATCAAAGAACCGAGCTGGCTGTAATCGGCAGCAACTTTCACTACACCTGTAATTGGATCGCGTACCTCACGGGTCACGACATACAACTCATTCAAATACTTCGTTCCGAGCTGACTAGCCGACAGCGCAAGATTGGTAAACGACGCCATCACTGCGAAATACGTTGCCTTTAAATTTTCTGGTGCTGAACGCGCTATCCAAGCGAGCATGGGGATCATCGCAAGCTGACCTAACGGAGACTCTACGGCGGTATCCACCAGCGCAATAAAGCGGGCATCCACCACGCCTCCGGTCATCGCACTCGTCCAGTGATGTAAACCGTAATACATCCCCAATGTCGGCAACATAAAAATAGTGCTAGCAATTGCCAAGGTACCGATCACAAAGGCGATCGATCGCTCGGCCAAAAAGCGACGAAAAATAAACATACCAGCTAACGACAGGACCCCACCCACAAGCGTTAGAACAGACATGAAATACTGATCAAACTTCAAATCATCAATCGCCCACCACGTGATGCTCGGACCGGGTGTCGGGACAGCACGGAACATAAAAATGACGAGCGCAGTACCAATTAAGGTAGTTCGCATTTCGGTACTTAACTCACTCGTCATACGTGCAATCAAATACAAAAGAATAGCTAAGGATCCAAGAAAAATAATTTCTTGCCCATACGGAAACTGACTCAGTCCCATCGTGAGCGTAAAGACTACAAATATCAACCCGCCAATGAGAATGGTCCAATTTGGGGCTGTCGGTTCTGTTTGAACATCTAACGCTTGACCGATTTGCACTTGACTAAACCCGTGTAACTCCAATTTGCGACGCGCATTCGCACGCAGCCACACTGCAATTACCACACCGAGAACAGACAGTAGAGGAATAATCAGAGCTGTCCAATAAACGTACAAATAGCCTTGCACCTTTTGGGCTTCGCTCATCTTCTGTATATCCGAGAAGACATACAAGTTAATTAACGATACTAATAAGGATCCACCCACAACCGCGACACGACCCAAAGTTTGCATCGTTGTATGCATCAATTTTATTTTTTCTTCATCGATGGGTGAACCGTCCTCGCTGACACGTGGCACAGCCTCAACAGTCATCGCATCCGCGACAGCGTCTTGAAGCACATATCCCAGAGGCGCCAGGAGCGAACTAATGACATACCACGTATCAACCGGCAAGATCCGTTCCATTGCGGCTCGTTCCGCAATCAAACCAATCATAATCAGCAGGCTCAACGCAATTAAGAGTGCACCTACAAACAAGATTAGGGTCTTTGCTCGCCAAAATAGATCGACCAAATGACCAAAAACCATTTTCAAAGACCAAGGAATTGCGATCCAAAAACTGAGCGACGCCAACATGGCGCTAGATAAACTGAGATAGTCTTTGACAAAAAAAGTGCCGACGATCGCCGTGAGGCTCGAGATGCCTGCAGCGACATACACCATTAACGGCGGCAAATACGACAGTTTGAAATCACGAAACAAGTCAATAATGTTTCTGTCTAACCAGTGCAAAATACCTTTAGACATGCCCTTAGTCCCCGTCAACGCGTTCGGTCTAATTGAAGATGGCATTGTCTCAGAATCCCATCGCTTGAGCCAAAAATAAAATGCGTAATAGCGTTATTTGACCGTAGAATCTACGCTATGAATCGCGTCCAAGGAGAACCTGTTGTTGCCATGGCTGGAGTGACCAAACACTTCGGCTCAGGTGCGCATGTACTCTCCAACGTGTCTTTTGCCGTTCAGCAGGCTGAGTTTGTAAGTATTTTGGGGCCATCAGGATGCGGCAAAAGCACTATCCTGCGGTTAGCAGCTGGTCTTGACGCGCCGTCAGGTGGAACGGTACTAGCGCCCGCCTTAAATACCTCGATACGCGGTGCAACCGCCTTTGTGTTTCAAGAGGCAACGCTGATGCCTTGGACCAGCGTATTAAATAACGTTTGGCTACCCCTGCGCTTGCAAGGGGTAAGCAAAGAAGACGCACGTGTGCGGATTGAAGCCGCGCTCAGAGGCGTAGGCCTAGAAGACTTTGCACAGGCTTACCCGGCGCAACTGTCTGGTGGCATGAAAATGCGCGCATCTATTGCCCGGGCTCTCATTACGGAACCGAAAATCTTATTGATGGATGAGCCCTTCGCAGCACTCGATGATATTTCGCGTCAACGGTTAAACAACGATCTTTTGCGCTGGCAGCAAGACCGCGGTATCGCTACCCTTTTTGTTACGCACAATATTGCTGAAGCTGTTTTCCTGAGCCGGCGCGTTCTCGTAATGGGCGCAAAACCCGGGCGAATCACTTACGAGCTAACCATTGACGAACCTTATCCGAGGCTTTCGGCGTTTCGGGACACAGATAACTTCATTCTTTACTGTCGCACACTCTCTGCAGCTCTCATGAAAAACAATGAGCGAGATGGAGAGGCAACATGAAACGCCTACTGAATAACGCACTCCCAGCGCTGACTCTAATACTGATTATTCTTGCTTGGGAGTTTGGTGTGCAATGGGCTCAAATTCCGGCGTACACACTTCCTGCACCAAGTGTCATTGGTACGACGCTCGTCAATAACTGGCCGTCGCTCGCTACAAGCTGGTGGTTCACGATAAAAATTACATTAGGGGCGCTGACATTGGCATGCCTCGGTGGAATCCTCATCGCCTCCGTGTTTTCATTGTCGCCAAAGCTAGAGCACGCTTTTTTTCCAATCGCAGTCGTACTTCAAGTCACGCCCATCGTTGCGGTTGCGCCGCTGATGCTGATTTATATTGAGAGCACCTCCGCCGCACTCTTACTGTGCGCATGGATCGTCGCTTTTTTTCCTATTCTTTCGAATACAGTCACTGGACTGCGGGCAACAGATCGCAACTTGGTGGAGCTCTTTAGGTTGTACCGCGCAAGTCCTTGGCAAAAACTCGCCTTATTGCGTGCACCCGCAGCCCTTCCCTATTTCTTAACCGGACTAAAAATTTCCGGCGGCTTGAGTTTGATTGGTGCAGTCACGGCCGAAATGGTCGCAGGATCCGCAGGTAGAGAGACGGGGCTAGCCTCTCGTATTCTTGAGGCTAGCTTTCGTACTGAGACACCAAAGATGTTTGCCGCACTGGCATTGTTGGTATTAACTGGCGTATTGCTCTTTGCATTGTTTAATGCACTTTCCTATTTCTTACTCAGAGATTGGCACAGCTCTGAACAACCGAGTCGCCTCGACTAAAACGCTTGGGAGCAGGACATGGTCTTTAGAATTATTCAATCTATCGCCCTCTTCGGACTATTGCTGCCAGCCGCACAAGCGCAACAAGCAATTACCTTCGCGACGAATTGGAAGGCACAGGCTGCACATGGCGGGTTCTACCAGGCAGTCGCCGATGGGACATATAAAAAATTCGGACTCGATGTGACCATCCGTCAAGGAGGGCCACAAGTCAATAATCGCCCATTACTCCCAGCCAAGCGGATTGATTTTCTGATGACTGGAAACCTGCTGCACAGCTTCGATAATGTCAAAAACAACGTTCCAGTGGTTGTAGTTGCCGCCATATTTCAAAAAGATCCGCAAGCTCTGATGGCGCATCCTGGGCAAGGTTACGAAAACTTTGCATCACTAAAGGAAGCGCCGACCGCGCTCATCGCTAAAGATGGCCAATTTACTTGGTGGCAATGGCTTAAGGTCGTTCACGGCTTCAAAGATGAAGCATTAAAGCCTTACAACTACAACTTGGGTCCTTTTCTTGCACAACCTAAAGCAATTCAGCAGGGGTACTCCGTTGCAGAACCGATCTACATTGAAGAGCAGGGAAAATTCAAACCCGTGGTGCATTTGTTAGCTGATCATGGGTTCTCAACATACAGCACGCTAATCGAGACCCGACTGGATACCGTGAAAAACAATCCAGACCTCGTTCAGCGCTTTGTTGATGCCTCGATCATTGGATGGGTCAACTTCATGTACGGCGATCGCTCAGCCGCTAATGCGTTAATGATAAAAGACAATCCCGAGATCTCCCTCGTCGAAATCGAAGCTTCGGTTGCCTTGATGAAACAGCAAGGGATTGTGGACTCGGGCGAGGCAGTCAGTCTTGGCATCGGTGCCATGAACACAGCGCGTATTCAAGACTTTTACGAGCAGATGGTCAAGGCGGGTCTATACAAAGCCAAAGACGTTGATTTATCTAAGGTAGCGACCACACAATTTGTGAACAAGCAAATCGGTGTTCCACTCAAACAGAGCTTGGTCGCGAAATAAAAATGCCGGTCTAGCTTTAGGCTAGCCGGCACACTTCGCGTTGGCGCGCTCTTCTAGACAGGAGTATCGCCCTTGAGTGTGATGCGATAAAGCAAGCGCTTATGACCATGGTAGTCATTGACGGGGTTATGCATCACGCACCGGTTATCCCATAATGCAATGGACTTCGGCGCCCAAGAAAAACGACATGTGAACTCTGGTTTCACTTGGTGTTGAAATAAGTACTCGAGTAATGGAGTACTTTCTTCTTCAGTCCACCCGGCAAAGCGCATTGTGTGGCCTGGATTAATGTAAAGAGCCTTACGGCCAGTCTCTGGGTGCGTACGAACAACGGGATGCTCAGAGACTAACTCTTTGCGCGCATTCTCCTCTTTGCCAGAATCACCCAGGCGATCCTCACGCGTTTTCGTGACAGTCGCCTTTGCGGATGAATTCACACCACGCAAGCCCTGGAGAACGCGCTGCAAATCAGGGGACAAGGCCTCATACGCAGCATAGTTGCTCGAAAATAAAGTGTCGCCGCCATAGGGAGGCAACTCTTCAGCAATCAACATCGTCGCCATAGGCGGTGTCTGGAGATAGGTCGTATCGGTGTGCCAAATTCCCCCAAAGTTATGCCGTTCATGAGGCAACTTTAATACGGGGATGATCATCGGATGATCGGGCAAGCCCTTCACAAACGGGTATTCAACGATCTCACCAAAACGTTGCGCAAAGCTCTGGAATTGATCCATCGTCATATTCTGGTCACGAAAGAATACAACGCCATTTTCAAGCCAAATCTTGCGTATATCGGCAATTAAGGAGTCTGAAATATTCCCGACTAAATCTACCCCAAGAATTTCGGCCCCCACCGCTCCGGATAGTTTCTTGATATGCATGCTGTGCCCCAAATGTTTTACATATTATTAAACAATGTTTGAGATAATGATAAGCCAAAATTTGGCTAATGCTCGGCATTCCATGCGCCCCTGTGGCATATTCGCAGCCACTGTCTTATGATGAGTTGATAAAAATCAAAATTCCTCGGAGACAAGGCCATGCTCGGCTCAAACCATCTACGCCTCACCTTAGCATTACTGAGCTGTATGTTTTTTGCACCCGCGCAAAACACATATGCTCAAGGCGCGTACCCACAAAAACCAATCAAAATAATCGTACCTGTGGCGGCTGGTGGCGGAACGGACTTTGTAGCCCGAGTGGTGGGGCAGAAACTAGGTGAGGCGTTATCCACGCCTGTGATCATCGAAAACAAGCCGGGAGGCGCTGGTAATGTCGGCGTTGACGCTGCTGCGAAGGCAGATCCAGACGGCTATACCCTTGTCATGCCAATCACCTCATTTTCTGTCAATCCCAGTCTGTATACGAAGCTGCCATTTGACACCCAAAAAGATTTTGCGCCGATCGCTTTGGTTGCCTCAGCACCGCTTCTCTTAGTGGTTAACCCACAACTACCGGTCAAAAATCTTAGTGATTTGATCAAGCTCGCCAAGGAAAAACCGGGGTCCCTGAATTACGGCACCTCCGGTGTTGGTACAACATCCCATCTGGCCGCAGAGCTTTTTAAATACACCGCTAAGCTCGATATTATTAACGTACCCTACAAAGGCGGTGGTCCCATCGTTACAGACTTGATATCAGGAAGTATCCAGATCTACTTTTCAACAGTTCCAGCTGCGCTCCCCCAAACACAAGCAGGCAAACTACGGGCGATTGCTGTCACAAGCACGGAGCGTCTCCCGAATCTCGTTGAGATCCCCACAATGTCTGAAGCCGGTCTGCCTGGTTACGACGTGGTGGGCTGGTTTGGGCTGTTCGCACCAGCCAAGACACCCGCCGCGATTATCGAACGCCTAAACACCGAAGTGGTGAAAATTCTAAAAATGCCTGACGTTAGAGAGAAAATCGAAGCCCACGGATTGTTACCCGGCGGTGGAAGCGCAAAAGAGCTCGGCATCTTTTTAGACGCCGAGTTAAAAAAATGGAATCAGCTCATTAAAGCAGCCAACATTAAGGCCGAATAGACAAGGGCATCTAATCAGCTTACGCATCAATCCCGTTCAATCGCGTAGATGTTTTGCCCTTGAATCCCGTGCTGGATCGCTTCTCGAGCCAGTAGCCGTAGTTTGGTGCGATGTTCGAGAAAATATTTTCTTCGTCGAGCTTATCGGCTGCATCCAACACCCAGTTAGGATTGTGTAGCAGCTCTCGGCCAATCGCAACCAAATCCGCTTGTCCTTTTTGTAGGATCGATTCTGCTTGGTCAGCATGAATAATTAAGCCAACAGCCATCGTGAACATTTCTGCATCGCGACGAATCTGTTCTGCATAAGGCACTTGATAGCCATAGCCAGGCCGTGTCACGCCACTCGCAATCGAGTGCTCCGACATCCCGCCGGTTGAGCAATCAATAACATCCACACCAACAGCTTTTAACCCACGACAAAGGGCGACAGTATCCTCGATCGCCAGACCAGCTTCATCCACAGCAGACGCTCTATAAAAAAGTGGCTTGCCAGCGGGCCAAACTGAGCGCACATGCTCTGCAACCTCTAGCGCGAATCGCATACGATTTTGCAATGAGCCACCGTACTGATCTTTACGCTGATTGGCGGCAGCTGATAAAAACTGATGAAGCAAATAGCCGTGAGCCCCGTGAATTTCTAGCACATCAAAGCCCGCGGAATCGGCGCGTACAGCTGCTCTTCCCCACATTTCGATCTGATCCTGAATGTCTTTAACACTCATCTCTCGCGGCACACTCGCCTTTGATCCAGCAGCTACAGCGCTCGGACCAATCAATTCCCACTCTTCGTCGTGGTCTACGCCTTTTTGTTCAGGTCCTAAAGGGTGACGCCCCTCCCATGGTAATGAGTTTCTCGCTTTGCGCCCAGAGTGACCAAGTTGGATTCCGACCGCAGAGCCTTGCGCCTTGACGAATGAGGTGATCCGCTTCATCGGCGCGATAAATTCATCCTTCCATAAGCCTAAATCTTTTGGCGTCGTACAGCCACGAGGGTCTACTTTTGTCGACTCAACGAAAACAAGACCCACACCGGCTACGGCATACTTGGCGTAGTGTGCAAGATGCCAATCTGTCAGATGCCCATGATCCGCACAGTAAGTCAGCATCGGTGAAAGCGCGACGCGGTTCTTGAGAGTGAGATTGCGGATTTGTAGCGGTGAGAATAATTTTGTCTTCATCATGCCCTCTTTTTTATACAAAGAGTGTCACAAATATACGGCCTGAATGCAACACTCACGTTGACTTAACTTTTTTGTAAACAACTCTGAGGGATAAGCGGAGGTCTTGCGCAGGATGAAATTCAGTGTTGGAATGTATGGACAACTTAAGGAGACAAAAATGAATTTCACGACACTAAGGATTGTCGCCGCCTCGCTCTTGATGTCGACTGCTGTTGTTGTTCAGGCTCAAGGGAACTCAGCTGGCTATCCCAGCGGCCCTGTCAAACTTGTCGTTCCCTATACGCCTGGCGGCATCACGGACGTTGTCGGCCGTGCCTTGGCCAATCAGCTTGAGCAAAAGTGGGGAAAACCAGTCATCGTAGAAAATAAACCTGGCGCCTCTGAAGCGGTGGGTGCAAGCTACGCGACAAAAAGTAAACCGGATGGGCTAACGCTTTTTATTGGCAGCGATGCTGCATTCCTTGTTAATGGACTGTTGAAGAAAAGCCTGACCTACAACCCTGAGAAAGATTTTGAACCGATTATCAGAATCGCTGAAGGCTTTGCTTTCTTGGTCGTCCGGCCGGGCGTGCAAGCGCGCACACTCAAAGAGCTGCTTGCACTTGCCCAACAAAATCCTGGTCAAGTGACATTCGGCTCAGAAGCAGTTGGTAGCCCCTCAGAATTCAGAATGCGTATTCTGGGCGGACTCACTGGCGGCTACAAAATGAACCACATTCCCTACAATGGAATGAATCCGATCATCGCCGATATGCTCGGTGGCCGAGTTGACAGCGCTTGGCTTCCTCCGCATCTAGCCAAGCCACAGATCGAAGCTAAAGCATTAATTCCGATTGCCACGAATGGCTCAAAACGTAATTGGATGTTTCCTGAAGTACCCACGATGGTCGAACAAGGCCTAGAGGGTGGTGACCTGAGCTTCAAAATGATGTTGGCTGCACCAGCAGGTACACCCAAAGCTATCGTCGACACAATTGCACGCGATGTGGATGCTATTTTGAAAGATCCAGAGTTCGACAAAAAATTTATCTATGGCAACGGCTATACCGTGTTAGCCGGCACCCCTAAAGACTTTCAGGATTATCTAGACAAGACACGTCCTGTATTGGCAAGGGTCGTGAAAGAGGCCGGCTTTACACCGCAATAACGTAGGTGGTGCGCACGCAGACTACCAGTTTCTAGAGGGGCGTGCGCAAAGGCTTCCCAGCTAAGTGCAAGTTTGCGTTGTCAATAAAACACTCGACCGACGCTAACATCGCCTCGGGCGATAAGCCTGCGACGTGCGGCGTAATGATTGCGTTTTCAAACTCTAATAAAACCACCGGCGGCTTGGGCTCACTTTCGTAGACATCAATGGCCGCCGCTGCAATCACCTTGTCTCGCAGTGCAACGGCCAGCGCCTCCGTATCGACCAAACTACCTCGTGCAATATTCACCAGCACACCCTGGGGTCCGAGCGCCTTTAGGATTTTTGCGTTGATGATGTGGAATGTTTCCTTTCCACCGGGTGCCGCAACAACCAGAAAGTCACACCATTCTGCAAGTGATTGCAAATCAGAAAAAAACTGGAACCCTGTTTCATCTCGCCGCGTTCGGCTGTAATAGCCTATTTCCATATCGAAGCCAAGTGCTCGCTTGGCAACCTTTTGGGCAATCCCTCCCATTCCCAGCAGCCCGAGACGTTTTTGAGAAACATTCGGAGGTCGCGGAATTGCATCACGCCAAACACCCCTGCGTACCGCGCTATTTAAAAAAGGAATCCCACGCACTGCTGCAAGCAAAAGACCCATCGCATGGTCAGCAACACAGTCCTCATTCGTCCCTGCAGCATTACATACGCGGATGCCGCGTTGCTTCAAGTATTCAACAGGAACCGTTTCATAACCAACACCCAAAGTACAAAGAATCTCTAATTTAGGTAAGGCATTAATCTCATCGGTCGTTATCCCCGTCGCGCCGTTCGTCAATACAATGCGAATTTGCTGACCATGCGCTGCGATATGCGCAGCACTATTACTTCGATCAGCGCCGCCGCCTTCATTGGGCGCATAAATGAGCGCGAAATGCTGCGCGACTAATTCGCGATGCGCCTCGGTTAAAAATACCATGACAAGTGCGTGCGGTTTCATTTGGGTCAGCTACTTATTTGAGACAGAAGGCTTTAACAGTCGGCGCCATGTTTCAATCTCGGCACGCAAAAACGAATCAAACTCTTTCGGCGAGGAAACCTTGACGACACCATCAATCACAGCCAGACGGCGACCTACATCGGGGTGAGCCAGGCTCGTTTTAAGCGCTGCGTTGATTTTCTCGATAATTTCGGCCGGCGTCCCAGCTGGCGCAAGGACTCCCCACCAAACGACTGCATCAAAACCTGGATAGCCCTGCTCTGCAATAGTTGGGATATCAGGCGCAGAATTTAAACGTTGTAAGCCTGAGGTCGCGATCAGTCGGATGCGCTTACCATCAAGTTGTGGTTTAAGTTGCGACATGCCTGTGAACAACATATCGACATGACCACTTGCAACATCTAATACGCCCTGACCGGCGCCCTTGTAGGGTACCTTCGTAATCTTCGTACCCGTCTGCTCCATGAACAGCTCAACCGCGAGGTCTGTCGCCGAGCCCTCACCCGAGGTCGCAGTTGTTAGCTTTCCTGGATATTTTTTTGCATAGGCAACTAAGTCGGGTATGTTTTGTATCGATGAGCCCGCATAGACCGCTACGCCCATTGCATAGGTTATCACTTGCGCGACTGGAGCAAACGCCTCCGGTGTCTTATAGGGTAGATTCGGCAGTAAAGTTGGGTTAGTGGAAATCGTTGGACTAACCAACAGGAGTGTGTAGCCATCTGGCGCCGCTTTCGCAACTTGCTCGGTTCCAACGACAGTGTTTCCGCCCCCTCGATTCTCAATAATGACGGGCTGCTTAATCACCTCTGACAACTTGTCTGCCCACGCACGTGCGATGAAGTCACCACCCCCGCCCGCCACAAAGGGAACGACAACTCTCACCGGCTTGTCCGGATAACTATCGGCGGGCCCCGCCCATACGATGTGAGTCGCTAAGAGGGCGGAACATAATATCAATAGCTTTTTAAACAACATCAACATACCTCAATTGGCTTGAGCATATCCAACTCGAAAACGCTGGAACATGTCTCTAGTCGACGGCAAACTAATCAAGCAGGCCTATCGCCTTGAGTGCAGCCTCTGCACATTCCATATCTTGCGAATAGTGGCCACCGCTCAAACCTATTCCGCCAATCATCTGCCCGTTCTCCATGATCGGATAGCCACCACCGAAAATAATAAATCTAGGTGTGTGAACAATCCCGTGGATCAGGGGTGCATCGTCTTTTATATATTCATGCCACTTATGCGTTGGGATACCGCCCGAAATCGCCGTGTGCGCTTTATCTTGAGCAATCTGCAATGAGATAAGCGATGCCCCATCCATACGCACGAAGGCCTTCAAGTGACCTGCTGCATCACAAATCGCGATAGACATATTCACTTTCAGCGCAGTCGCCTTCTCACGTGCGGCTTTAATTGCTTTAAGCGCCGTATCAACATCTATATTACGAACGGTTGTACTAGACATTGGTATCTCCTTTCTAAAACTTAAATAGCGACCAACCTGTTCACCCGCATGGTGGCCATCGCGTGTTGCACCCATTAGGCCTCGTGCAACGCGACAGTCTCCTACCAAATACATCTCAATGTCGTGTTGTTTCAAGGGCTCGACTAACTCAACATTTGGCGCACGAGGTGTCGAGTAGGACAGGAACACTACGTCCTCGATCACACCACGATCTTTGTTATAGACGTTCTCGTACTCAAGGACACCTTCTTCAAAGCGATCGGACCATATCGGCTCGGTAAGCAATAGCATCTCGACACGAGCCTCGGACAGGCGACGCACAATATTCTGCCGCGTAACGAGCGATTCATCTTGCGCGATGAGTGCGCGCGGAGTCATCAACACCACTCGCTCAAAGCGCTGGGCCAGTAGCTCAACCGCAGCATACGTGCCCTCTGTGTGATCCATATCGAATACGACTGCTGTGCCAGGCTGACGAACGGTCAACCGGACAACTTCCTGCATGGCTGTGTACAGATCTGAAACCCAGCCTTGAGCGAGAATCTCCTCAGGAATCCACTCTGGTCGGTGCATCGTTCCGCCCGTCGCCAATACGACAGAATCAGGTTTAAGCGCCAAGATAGCGGAAAGATCCGCTTGAACGCCCAAACGCAGATCGACCCCTGCTCGCTGAGCGCAAACTGTCTGATAATCATAAATACTCGTGATGGTTTCGCCGCCCGGTAGCTTTGCACGTAGACGTGCTTTTCCACCCACATCGGAACCCGACCCGAATACCGTTACGTCGTGGCCACGCGCGGCCGCCACCCAGGCGGCTTCCATACCGGCGATACCTGCACCAACGACTACAACCTTGCGTATCCGCTCGGCGCGTTTGGGCCACCAATCAACTTCACGCTTGTGGGCCACTCTTGGATTATTCACACACGCGAGCGGTTCACCATAGGTAATGATGGTATCCCAGCAGTTGTTACAGGAAATACAGTAACGAATGTCGTTTGTACGACCCTGCATCGCCTTGTTATACCAAGCTGGATCTGCGAGCAAGGTCCGCCCCATGCCAATTAATTCAGCATCGCCTCGCGTCAATATTGCCTCAGCCTCCGCGGGATCGGTGATTCGACCGAGCGCCATCACCGCAACGTCGTTACAGGATGCTTTTAATTTTTTGATGAGATCGATGTATGGGACGTTTGGTCCGTTGCGATCGGGCACGTGCGTTTCAAGTGAGCGCGCATGAGCCCCCTGCGCAAAACAAACATAATCGACTTCTTTAGATCGCGTAAAGAGGTCCGCCAGAATCGCGGCCTCCTGCGGCCCGATACTTTTAGGAATGCCATCATTACTAGGTAACTTCAGTCCAATAATGAAGTTTCGACCGCATAAATCGCGAATAGAGCTTACCAACTCTCGGACGAAACGCGTTCTGTTCTCCCAGTCTCCACCATATTCGTCGGTACGACGGTTCGACCACGGTGACATAAATTGGCTAAATAAATGTCCATGCGCCCCAGATAGCTCAACTCCACTAAAACCACAGCGTTGTAGTCTCGCGGAGGACAGTGCAAAATCCGCGATTAAATTTTTTATTTCTGCGCCTGTGAGCGCGTGGGGCATAGTCCAACTCAAGTCATCGGGCAGCGCAGACGGTGCAAGGGCGCTGTAGTTTCGACCTGCATCGTGATGTCCCCGACCTGGATCTTGGATTTGACCGAGAAGCCGACAATCATGGCTTTCCACAGCCTCGGCCCATCGTTTGAGCCCACCCAAATTGTCATCGTTCCATACCCGAATACGCGCCGGATTTGTTTGATGAGGCGCCATCAGCAATGGCTCTGTCACGATGAGTGCCGCACCACCTTTTGCGCGGTTTTCGTAATACTGAATCTGACGATCACTCACATGAGATTGATAACCCATGTGCGTAGTCATCGAGGCATGTGCCACACGATTACGTAGCCGCTTGCCCGCAAGGACAAGCGGATCGGATAACAACGATTTTGTCACTGAGCGAACTTTACTTTAGACGACCTGTCTTGACGTAGAACTCGCGCTCACGTTCCGCCATCTTGTCGAGCTCAGCTGCCGCAGTCGCTGGATTCGTCAAAACAGGATCGGAGTAGGCACCCAACTTAGCAAACTCTGCTGTCAAACCGGGGGTACGCACCGCAGCGTTAATCGTCGCTGCAAGGTAGGCCTTACGATCAGCAGGCGTTCCCTTTGGTACGACAGCTAAACGGATGATGTTCCAAACAATGTCTTTGGTTCCAAAGATTTCATTAAATGTCGCAACATCCTTCATGTTTCCAAGTCGGCTGCTGCTCGCAACGGCAATCGGCTTCACCTGATCTGCTTGCAGGTAGCTTTCAAACTCGCCGTAAAACCCTTGTGCGACATCAACGTTACCGCCTAACAGCGCAACAACGCCAGGCTTACCACCCTGGAAAGGAACGCGCAAAAACTTCGCGCCGGTCGCAGCTTCGATCTGATCGATCAAATATTCCCACATACTGCCAGGCACCACAGCGACACGGACAGTACCTGGCTTATCCTTGGCAGTTTGAACAATCTCCTTTGCAGATTTACCTGCAAATGGGCCCTTTGTCGCCGATACCCACGCGAGCGCGTCACTGTTGATATACGCAATAGTCTCTAGATTTGCTAAAGACCACTTATCCTTACCGCGCAACATCGCGTCGCCCCAGACTAGATTCGCCAAAATTCCGACCGTATATCCGTCTGGTTTTGCTTGAGTCGCAAGATATGCGTGACCAACCATTCCAGCTCCACCGGTGCGGTTGTTCACCAAGATCTTGTCACCACTTACTTGCTCCGCATATTTCGCTAACTGGCGTGCAGTGAGGTCCATACCACCACCGGCTGGATATACGACCGTATATTCAATCGACTGAGTCGGAAAATCTTTAGGTTTTAATTTTGCAACGTCTGGCGATACTTGTGCGATTGCTGTAACTGAGGCAGCAGCAGCTAACACGCCAATTAACGAGTGGATCAGTTTCATTTATATGTCTCCTCCGGGTTGATTCAACTTTCGTTGACGAAAAACTAGTACTGCCAAAATCAAACTTATTCCTATCAAACACGCCGCGATCGGTCTCTCGGCAAAAATGAACATACCATGTGGTGACATCACTAAAGACTGGCGTAGCGACTGCTCGAGCATCGGCGCCAACACAAACGCAATTAGAAAAGGTGAAAACTCATACTGCAATTTACGCAGTACGTAGCCTGCAATCCCAAAGCCGAGCATGACCCATAAATCAAATACGTTCTTATTAGCTGAATAAGTACCTACGACCGCGAGCAAAAGAATAAGTGGAAATAGAACACGATAAGGAACACGCAAGCACTGCACCCACAAGCCAATTAAGGGTAGGTTTAATAGCAGCAGGAAAACGTTACCCACATACATGCTGGCGACTACGCCCCAAAACAGATCGGGACGCTGAGTGATGAAAGTTGGGCCTGGCTGCACGCCTTGAATCACTAAGGCGCCAAGTAATAGAGCCGTCACAGCATTACCCGGGATGCCCAAGGTAAATAACGGAATCATGCCTCCCGATACAGCCGCATTATTAGCCGCCTCAGGACCGGCTACACCCTCAATGGCACCCTTTCCAAAACGTTCGGGGTTCTTAGCCAGACGTCGCTCGAGCGTATAGGATACAAACGAGGCGGTCACTGGTCCACCGCCCGGCACAAGGCCAAGGAAAAATCCAAGAAAGCTTCCACGCATCATGGGTTTCCACGATGCCTTCCAATCATTAAACGATGGCCAAAGACCCCGTACTTTCTCAGCCAGCAACTGATTCTTTACGATCGTTTCACAATTAGCGAGAATCTCTGAGACACCGTAAAGACCGATTACAACCGACAGTATCTCAATGCCTCCAGCAAGATTGACATTATTTAGTGTAAACCGATCCTGCCCGTTGACAATATCCATACCTACCGTTGCCGCCAAAAATCCCAGGGCAATCATTAGGATGCCCTTCACTTTCGAGCCTCCAATCATGTAAAGGGTAGAGACGAGTCCCAGCACCATCAAACCGAAGTTTTCGGGCGGGCCAAAGCTAATCGCGACGGAGGCCAATAACGGGGAGAAGAACGTCAAAGCAACTAATGAAACGGTTCCAGCGATAAACGAGCCGATAGCAGCCATGCCAAGCGCCGCACCCGCGCGGCCTTGCTTGGCCATCTCATGTCCATCGAGCGCCGTGACTACCGAAGCGGCCTCGCCAGGGATATTGACTAGAATCGAAGTTGTAGAGCCACCGTACATCGCACCATAAAAAATCGCGCACAACATACCCAGCCCTGCAACTGGAGACAGTTGAAACGTGATCGGAAGCAAAAGAGCCAAAGCAGCGAGGGGTCCGATCCCAGGCAGTACGCCCACCAACGTACCAACCAAACTCCCTAGAAAACAAAAATACAAATTCTCAGGTGTAAACAACACCGAAAAACCCATCGCTAAGCCGCTGATTGCGTCCATTACCAACCCCAAGGACCGCGAGGCAACGACATACCAAGCAAGCGATCAAATACATACACAATTACGGACACCGCCACGAGCGTCAAAATAAGCGACTCTATGACGCGCGAGCGCTCCACCGTTTGCAACAAAATAAACGTCGTCAGCGCGCTTGAAATCGCAAACCCTAAATAAGGCAGTGTGATGGTCAAACCGATCAATCCACCTAACACACCGAGTATTCGGCGTCGACCTGTTGGTGCCGGCCAATCCGGGTTTTGTACTCGCGTGGATTTTTTGATAATGAGCAGGACACCACACGCAGTGATGATGACACCACAGATCATTGGAAAGAGCCCACTGTCTGGTCCCATCGAACCGAACAAACCCAACGTCCACGCATTTGCCATAGTCGCCAAACCCAGGACGACCCAAAGCAAATTTAATCCGCGCTCAATCACGCACCACCCTCCTCGCGAACCGCACTGCGCATGATCAGCCTGCCAATAAACGACCGTAGCCGGGCACAACGGGTCGCACGCCCGCAATGCGCAAACAGTTCCACATCATCGCGGCAACGCTCGAAATCACTGGCTTGCCCAAATCCTGCTCAAGAGCATCCAGCACCTCGACTGTGGGCATACCGACCCCGCTTAAAAAAATGACCTCGGCCTCAGGCGTATTTGCTGCTTTCGCCAATGAGTAGGCACGCGCTGGCGTTTCCTCATAAATATTTCGTACGTTTTCTAATCGCCGATAGTTGACGACCTTCAGTCCATAGCTTTCCAACGTCGCTTTACCAGCTAGGGTCTGTGCCTCAGCATAAGGGGTGCCTAGCGCGACTTTTTTTACACCCAATTCCTCCATCGCGGCGACAACACTGACAAACGCGGACGTAAACCGAATGTCATATTGCTTTTCGAGACGCGCAGTCAAGGCGATCTCGCCCTCACGCCCAAGCATGTAGCTAGAGGCAGTATGTGCCATCGCGATCACCTGAGGACGCAGGTGCGCCAACATTTCAGTTTGCTCGTCAATGTGATCCAGTTGGCAGCGAGTTCGCGCGTCCTGCCCATCGTGCGCGCCAGTCACACCACGTGCAATCATTCGACCAAAATGAACTGACACCCCTTTCGGTGCCATCGAGATCAACTCAGGCTCTACGTTAGGATTTCCAGGCGGCAACAAAAAGCCTAGTCTCGCTCTCCAACCATCCACGTCCACTCTCCTTCAAAACTTATTGTCAAATACTCAAGGCTTAGGGGCAGCTTTAACAACCTCAGACCATTTAGCCATCTCTTGCTTGATGTGCGTAAGCACCTCTTCTGGCGTTCCTATTTTTGTTTGAACAGAGATATTTGCTAGGCGCTCTTCTGTTTCTTTATTGTTTAGGGCGGTTGCAATAGCCGCATTGAGCTTGGTAACAATGTCCTTTGGCGTACCAGCAGGTGCAACAAAGAAAAATGAAACCTCGGTAAACATTTTTGGAATTCCAGCCTCTTTGACCGTCGGCACATCCGGCAGTTTCGCTAAGCGCTTGTCACCCGTCACAGCCAAGACACGCACCTTCCCACTCTCGGCAAGCCCGACTGCTGAAGGTGCCGTCGTGAACCAAACCTGGATGCGTCCCGCCAACACGTCAACTTGTGCGTCAGACGTACTCTTGTAGGGGATCATGACCATATCAAGGTTGCCCGCGGCCTTGAGCATTGAGCCCAAATAATCCGATACGCTTCCGGACGGTCCGTTGTAGTTAAGCTTCCCTGGATTCGCCTTGGCGAGCGCAACAAGTTCGCTCAGGGACTTAGCAGAGACGCTTGGCGGCACGGCAACAACATAAGGTAAGCCTGCAGCAAAACCAATTGATTCAAAATCTTTAGACAAGTCTGTCCGGACAGAAGAATTCGAGACTTGATTGATAATGCCGCTAGTGCTCGTCAGAAAGATCGTGTAGCCATCAGGTTTTTGCTGTGCGACATAATCCGTCGCAATGTTGCCCGTTGCTCCCGCCTTGTTTTCCACAACAACGGTTGTGTTCAGGATACCCGTCAACTTCTGTGCGATTTCACGCGCAATTAAATCGTTGCCGCTACCCGGTCCATAAGGAACCACAATACTGATTGGGCGCGACGGATAAGTCTGCGCACAAACCATCCCGGAAGCGAGTGAAATACTAGCTAGCAGCGTAATGACGCCGCGCTTAAAAACTTGTCTCATTTTGTTTCCTTTCTTTTTATATATCTTTGACAGAGATGGTCTCAGACAAAGAGTCTCGTCATGATAATTGAACATCACGACAGTGGGCAAAGAATTCTGCCCGAATCAGATCGTCATTCAGAACATCCGGCAATCCTGAGTAAAACTCAGGGTGCCACTGAACACCTGCAAGGTAAGGGATATGTCGATGTCTGATGGCCTCAATGACACCATCTTCACTACTGACTGCCTCCACCTCAAAATCTGCAGCTAACTCGGCGATACACTGATGATGAATACTATTGACTTTACAGGTGCTGACTCCCGGCATCAGTGCAGCCAGCTTAGTTCCAGGCAAAATAGTCAGCCCGTGAAACTGATTCTCGTATACCGGGCGATCCCGATGATTGGCGGCACCCACTATCTGGCTAGGAATATCTTGATGCAGGGTGCCACCATAGGCGACATTGATGAGCTGCATACCGCGGCAAATACCGAACACTGGTTTGCCGGCAGCTACGAAGGAACGCAACAAACCGAGCTCGTAGCGATCGCGTGCAGCATCGCCCTGCCACTCGGGCTTTAGGGGCTCTTGCCCGTAATGCCCCGGCCAGACATCAGCGCCCCCGTGCAGCACAAGACCGTCAAGCATTGCCGCGTATCGATCAAAATACTCGTCGGTTTTCGCAGGAAGCTCACCCAGTGTCGGGATAAGAATGGGCAATCCACCGCCCTTGTGCACCCATTCGGCATTGGACTGCTCAATATATTGCAATGTCTTGCTGGCCGCCGTCGATCGCTTAGGGTCAGGAGGCATCAAGCAAACGCTAATTCCGATTTTTAACGGTGAGGACATATTGGCTCCGCAGACTCGACCTAAACTAAGCTTTTTAAGCAAAAAAACCTGATAAAACAAGGGATTGCTCTGGTACCATTCACGCGTCTGAACACCTACACTTTGTTCGATAGCACATTGTATAGACTACTTTGAGATCATCATGCCCCTCGTTAGCCAACGCTCAATTCTCGCCTCGTTCGCCATCTCGCTGCTCATGCCTTTCGGCTTGAACGCGGAAACAATTTCAGTAGTCACGTCATTTCCCAAAGAACTCACCACGGCATATAAGAAAGCTTACGAAGCGAAATATCCCTCAGATACCGTCGAGATCCTTAATAAAAACACTGCGGCGGGCATCGCTTACGTTCGCGAGCAGGCCGTCGGAACCCGTGCTGAGGTGTTCTGGGCGTCGGCGCCAGATGCATTCGAGGTGCTGTCTCAGCAGAAAATGTTGGTCAATATCGGTCCGGGTAATCCGGAAATTCCAGCCAAAATTGGCAACTACCCAGTCAATGATCCAAGCGGTTTCTATCGCGGTCAGGCACTTGCTGGCTACGGCTTGATGTGGAATACCCGTTACATGAAGGCGAACAAGTTACCGGCCCCTAAAGAATGGGCAGACCTGGTAAAGCCGATTTATTTCAGCCATGTAGCCACCTCAAGCCCATCTCGTTCTGGCACCACCCACCTAACCGTTGAAACAATACTTCAAGGCGAAGGCTGGACAAAAGGCTGGGCGCAAATCATGGCCATCAGCGGAAACTGTGCCGCTATTACCGAACGTAGCTTTGGTGTCCCGGATGGCGTGTCGAATGGGCAGTTCGGTATAGGTCTTGTTATCGACTTCTTTGGCTTAGCAGCAAAAAATTCAGGTATGCCTGTCGAATTTGTATACCCGACTGTCACGTCGATTGTGCCTGCGAATATTGCTTTGATTGAGGGCGCAAAGTCTCCTGAGGCTGGCAAGCGCTTTATCGAGTTCACCTTATCACCAGAGGGCCAGCAACTGTTACTTGATAAGCAGATTAGTCGACTACCCGTTCTGCCAGCCACTTACAAAAAAGCACCTGCAGACTACCCTAATCCATTTAACGGGACAATTCAAGCCAAGGTGAACTTTGATTCACAACTCTCAGAAACGCGCTACATGGTTGTGCGCTCGCTCTTTGATCAAATGATCACGTTTCGCCACAAAGAGTTAGTCGCTGCGACCAAGGCCATTCACGACGCCGAGAAGCGCCTTGGCGGAAAACCAAGCGCACAGCTAGATGAAGCGCGTCAGTTAGCGTTTTCACCCGCGGTAGATGAGAAACAAATTCAAGATGTGGCACTACTTAACTTGTTCAAGAGCAATAAGTCTGACGCCGAAGGCTCAAGGGCCAAAGCAAAAATAGAGGAAGAATGGGCTGCCCGGGCCAAAGCGAATTACGCTCGTGCGATCGCTCTAGCTAACTCCGCCAAGTAATCGGACTGACTTTGAAGCGCAATAGCCTTGGTCTCATCGCAATAGCGATTGCTATTGCGGTCTTTTTGACCGTCTTTTTAATCAGTCCAATCGTCTCAGTGGTCTACACCGCTTTTTCAGACGGAAACGGTGGTCTAACACTTTCACACTTTTTCGCATTCTTTGAGATCTCATTGATGCGAGAGTCATTCGCAAACAGTCTATTTGTAGCAGGGATGACGGTTCTCGGCGCAACGCTCATCGCAATCCCGCTTGCATACCTCACAATGCGCTTTCAATTTCGAGGCGCAGTATTAATTCAAACACTGGGAGTTCTGCCGCTCGTTATGCCTGCATTCGTAGGGGCTGCGGCAATGCAACTGATTTTTGGCCGCTCTGGGGCTGTCAATTTAATTTTGATGGATTTGTTTGGCTTTAGCATCCCTGTCATGGAGGGCTTAAGCGGAATCATATTTGTCGAAACGTTGCATTACTTTCCTTTCATCCTCCTCAATCTTTCAGCATCACTCGCCACGATTGACTCCTCAATGGAGGAAGCAGGGCAAAATCTAGGTGCGTCAGGATGGCGTCTATTTCGTAAAATTATTTTTCCACTTGCCCTGCCAGGCTACATTGCCGGCGCATCGCTTGTCTTCATCAAAGTATTTGACGATTTAGGCACTCCGCTTGTGCTGAACGTCACAAATATGCTGGCCCCACAGGCCTACTTGCGTGTGACCTCTATCGGCATTGAAGATCCGATTGGCTACGTGATCTGTGTCATTCTGGTCTTATTTTCTATCGCAGCGATGGGCGGCTCTTGGTGGTTCGTGAAAAGACGTGATTACGCCTTGATTTCACGTGGTGGCGCACAAGCGCCAAAGCGTAAGCTGTCGTCGTGGCAAAGCGTGATGGCCTATGGCTGGATTATCGGCGTGCTGATGCTTGTGCTATCACCTCATCTAGGCATTTTATTGATGTCCCTATTTAAGGTCTGGAGCTTCAGCGTGCTACCAGAGCAATTTACCTTCGCGCACTACATCACAATTTTCGGCGATGCGAAACAAATGATCTGGAACACAATACTGTATTGTGGACTCGCCGCCTTTATCGATGTTGCGCTCGGGGCAGCGATTGCCTATATCGTGATCCGCACCACAATCCCCGGCCGGCAAATCTTAGATCATTTAGTAACAGTCGCTCTTGCAATGCCCGGACTAGTGTTGGGGATCGGTTACCTGCGAACCTTCCGCGGAATTGAACTCCCCTTCGGTGCTGGCGCGCTAACGGCAAGCTGGTTAATTTTTGTCTTGGCCTACTCAGTTAGACGCCTACCATATGCCCTGCGATCCTGTATGGCTGCGCTCACGCAGGTGCATCCCGCCCTTGAAGAGGCGGCAGAAAGCGTCGGGGCAAATCGCTGGCGCATCATCCGCAGAATCGTTCTTCCCTTGATGATGGGAGGTCTCCTGGCTGGATTTGTCACGAGCTTTATCACTGCTGCTGCAGAGATTTCAGAAACCATCTTATTAACGAGTAAAGAAAGCATGGCGCCGATGTCCTACGGCATTTATCTTTACTTTCAGTCGATTGCAGGGCGCGGCCCGGGCGCTGCCTTGAGCGTGATCGCCATTACCTTGGTCGCCCTTGGCACATACCTTAGTCATCGTATTGCCGCAGTCGCGACACCTCATCAAAACGTTGGAGCCCGGACATGAAATCCGTCGCAATCGACATTCGTAACATCGCACTTTCCTTTGGCTCGACATCTGTACTGAAAGATATCAATTTACGCATTGAGCCTGGTGAATTTTTTGCTCTGCTCGGTCCCTCTGGCTCCGGAAAGTCAACACTATTACGGCTTATCGCTGGTTTTAATCAGCATCAACGTGGCGAACTGTTAATCGACGGCAAAGATGTCACGGGTACGGCACCATGGCTACGCAACATTGGGATGGTGTTCCAAAGTTATGCATTATGGCCACATATGACAGTGGCGCAAAACGTAGCGTTTGGACTTGAAGCAAGGAAGCTACCTAGCGCCGAAATACGCAAAAAGGTGCAAGAGGCACTGGAACTTGTTGACCTCGGGGGCTTGGCTGAAAGACGCCCAGGACAGCTATCAGGCGGGCAACAACAGCGCGTTGCAATCGCCCGTACGCTGGCGATTGAGCCGCAGGTTTTACTTCTTGACGAACCCTTATCCAACCTTGACGCCAAACTAAGAACACAAACTCGGCATGAGCTCGTTGAGTTACAGAGACGTCTCGGACTCACAACTATTTTTGTGACACACGACCAAGAAGAAGCACTGACTACGTGCCACCGAATCGCCGTCATGGATCAAGGGGTGATTCAGCAAGTGGGCTCACCCATGGATCTATTCGATTTCCCTGTTAATCGCTTCGTTGCGCAATTCGTCGGATCAATCAATTTATTCTCTGGTCGTTTTCAAACAGAGGGCGACCGTCTACGGTTTGTATCACCCACGCTAGGCGAGGTAGTTTTGCCCAGCGGTCTTGTGCTTCAAGCGACATCGATGGATTTGGCGTTTAGACCACACGCGGTTCGATTTGCATCCGATCGGCTGAGCGACTTAGATGAGAATCTGGCACTTAATGGAACGATCGTCAGCGCTGAGTTCCTAGGCGAAGCTTTTCGTTACGATGTGCGCGTAGGACAGGCCATTGTTCGTGCCGACATTTCTCATTCCCGCGGCAAAACGGCACTCAAGCCTGGTTCTGAGGTTCATCTGAGAATACCGGCTCAGGAACTTCGGTTTGTCAGTTCATAAACGTGTACGTATGTATCAATTGCTGTCATTAAAAATAATATTGGAGACCTACATGCAGCCTATCACAAATAAGCGCCAATCTGATTTATCTCGTTTTCAAATTCGTCGCTCGCTCCTACAAAGCGGTGTCGGTTTGATCGCCGCACCGCTTGTCGCAGGTAACGCATTTGCCCAAGGTGCTTGGCCAAACAAAGGTCTGCGTGTACTCGTCCCTTTTTCTGCAGGAGGCGCAGCCGATACGTCTGCCCGAGCCATCAGCGCAGCAATGGGTGAGGTGATCAACCAAACCGTCGTTGTGGAAAATCGTACCGGCGGAAATGCGATGATCGCAGCTCAGGCGGCTCTCCAAGCACCAGCTGACGGTTATACGTTTCTATGGGATGCAGCAAATCAACTCACCAATCCAATTCTTCTGAAAAATATCCCATTCGACTATAAGACAAGCTTTACTCCGGTAACACTCGCAGTAAGAGTTCCGCAGGTCCTCGCAGTAAAGGAGAACTTTCCCGCAAAGGATTTAAAAGAGTTTGTCGCATATGCAAAGGCAAATCCTAAAAAAATCGCATGTGGAACACCGCCTTCTGGCGGCATGGGACACCTCGCGATCGCAATGTTTCAGCAGGTCGCCGGTATTGAATTAATTCATACTCCGTACCGAGGTGGCGCAGATGCAGTTCGGGATTTGATGGGCGGCCAAATTGACTCAACGCTCTTGACGCTATCGACGGCGATATCAGCAGTTCAGTCCGGGCGAGCACGTATCCTCGGTCTGACAAGCCTCGAGCGTACAAAAAGTTACCCTGACATTCCAACGATTGCCGAACAGGGGTACCCAGGTTTCGACATGGATGACTGGTTTGGCTTTTTTGCGCCGAAAGGTACACCTACCGAAGCGATACAAGCCCTCCAAATCGCAACAGCCAAGGCGGCAACAGATCCCGCTGTCATTAAAACCATCGATTCACGTGGAATGGTTTTAGTGGCGAATACGCCCGCACAATTTTCTACCTGGCTTGAGACACAGCGCACCGCGCTTGAGAATCTCATCCGAACCGCAAATATTTCCATAGGTTGATTTCAATATGTCCTCCCGACCTGCAATTAATCGTCAAATCCTTTACGCGAAACAACCAACCGGCATACCAGCACTCGACTGCTTTCGATTAGTGGAGGGCCCTATTCCAAGCATAAAAGCCGGTCAAGTACTGATTCGTAATCATTATCTGTCGGTCGATCCCTACATACGCATGCGTATGGAAGCAAAAGACTCTTACGCTCCAGTCATGAAGATTGGTGAAAAAATGGTCGGTCGAACAATTGGCGAAGTTGTAGAGAGTGCCGCGGATGGCTTTGCTCCCGGAGACTGGGTCGTTGGACGCATGAGCTGGGAAGATGTCAGCGCAGCACCTGCAAGCGAACTACAACACATCGATCCTTCTTTTTTGCCGCTGAGTGCATTTCTTGGCGCACTCGGATCCACAGGTTTAACTGCATGGGTAGGTCTGATGGAGTTCGGCAAGCCCGTCGCGGGACAAACAGTTCTGGTGTCTGCCGCATCTGGAGCAGTTGGCAGCATGGTCGGTCAGCTTGCAAAACTGCGCGGCTGCCGTGCAATTGGTATCGCGGGTGGCAAGCGTAAATGCGACATCGTCGTCAATGAACTCGGTTTTGACGCATGTATTGATTACAAAAGCGCAACGTTTGAACAAGATCTTGCTCTAGCTGTGCCAGAAGGTGTGGATGTTTATTTTGATAACGTAGGTGGTTCAATCACTGATTTCGTACTCACGTTGCTCAAGCTCAACGCGCGTGTCGCTCTTTGTGGAACCGTCTCTCAATACAATGCGACTGACCTTTATGGAATAAAAAATTATCGTGAGTTCTTTAACAAGCGTGTATCTTTACGCGGTTTCGTTCTGTCGGATCACCGAGATCTATGGCCTACAGCAACAAAAGAAATACAGGCAGCTTATAAAGTCGGAAAAATTAAACATCTTGAAACTGTGGCAGAGGGTTTAGAAAACGCTCCGCAGGCGTTTATTGACATGCTGAATGGCGCTAATGTCGGTAAACAAATTGTCCGAATTCTATGAGCACAATTCTGTTTGGACCGCCCGTTCATTTTGATTTTGGGGCACGCAAAGATCTGCAATCTCTGATGAAGACTCATCAGATTACGCGCCCCCTATTTGTGACCGACCGTGGAGTTCTTGCTGCAGGTGTCTTTGCACAAGCGACTGAACAGCTACCGGCCTCAGTGAAAGACACGATATTTAGCGATGTCCCACCAAATCCTACAGAGTTTGCCGCAAAGCAAGGCGCAACGACCTATCGTGCGAACCGATGTGACGGAGTAATTGGCGTCGGAGGTGGAGCAGCCCTAGATCTTGCAAAAGCAATCGTGATTCTTGCAACACATAGCCCACCACTTTGGAATTACTCAAACCGCAATCCTGATGAGTTAGCGCTTGGTGAAACACCACCTTTAATACTCCTTCCGACTACCGCTGGCACCGGCAGTGAGGTTGGTCGTTCAGCTGTCATTATTTTCGACAATGGGATCAAGGCGGGCGTTAGATGCCCTGCTATTGTTACAGCAGCGCTTTGTGATCCGGAACTTACGATAGGTCTGCCCCCCCTCATCACAGCGGTGACTGGTATGGACGCCCTTGCTCATTGCATTGAAACTTACTGCTCACCTGCAGTTAATCCACCTGCAGACGCCATTGCACTAGATGGGATGCAAAGAATCTTCGCGAATATCCGGACCGCCGTCACACAGGGCGACAACCGAGATGCTCGCTGGAACATGATGATGGGATCCCTGGAAGGTGCACTGTGCTTCCAAAAAGGAATGGGTGCCGTGCACGCGTGCGCTCACCCACTCGGTGCACTCGGATACCACCATGGCACGCTCAACGCCATACTACTGCCTCATGTGCTGGCTATGAATTTGAATTTCTTAGGCAACAAAGCAACCAAGATCGCCGAGAGTCTTGGGGCAGGACCAGCAGAGCAATTGCCACAACATATGCTGGATCTCGTCACTGCTCTTGGGATACCACCCAAGCTACGTGATATCGGGATGCAAAAATCTGATTTAAAAGAGATCGCACAGGCAGCGATGCTCGACAACGCAAATAAAACAAATCCTCGCACAATGACTGTTGCGTTGTACGATGAGCTTCTCGATGCAGCGTATTAACCTAGCCATGGAATATCACCGCTCTAAGCCAACACTTGTATCTCTCGCTCTAGTTTTTTTAGTTGTTGTGCTCACTGGATGTACAACACCAACCAGCACGCCAAGCGGTTATCAGCCTGTCATGGCTCAGCAAGGCAAAGACGTTATCTGGGTTCCAACACCCAACAGTTTGCTTGTAAAAATGCTTGAGACCGCCGAGGTAACAAATAAGGACATCGTCTATGACCTTGGCGCAGGAGATGGCAAGATTGCGATTGAAGCTGCGCGGCGCTACGGCGCTCGCGCCGTTGGAATCGAGTTCGATCCTAAGATGGCAGAGCATGCGAGAGAGAACGCGAAAAAGGCAGGAGTAGCTGACAAAGTAACCATCATTACCGGTGATATCTTTCAGGAAAACTTTTCTGAAGCGACGGTCGTCACGCTATACCTTCTGCCCTCGTTGAACTTGAAGCTTTATCCGGTTTTGGTCAATATGAAACCCGGTACCCGTATCGTTTCCAATACATTTACGATCGGGAGCTGGATTCCAGATAAGACCTTTTATGGTGACAGCGGAACGGTCGGGCACTTTTGGGTTGTCCCTGCGAATGTCCAAGGATTCTGGCGACTTGAGGGGATCCCCGGCTTTGAACAGGTGACACTGTCCGTCATTCAGAAGAGTCAAGAGTTCCACGCTGACTTCACTCCCGAAGGCAAACCTTTCCAGCGTATAGAAGGACGACTGAATGGTCGCAAAATGAGCTTTAGCTACAGCGATAGCCAAGGCGTCATACAAACCTTCAATGGAGAGGTCGACGGAAATAATTTTGTCGGCACGCTACATTCGGATGCTGCAGTTCGTATTACCGGCACGCGATAGTTAATACGAACTAGGCTTTCTTTTTTCGTAAGCCCAGCAGAATCACGGTTGTGACAACAATACACGCCCCAACAACTTGGATAACGGCGATTTTTTGTCCTAGTATCAGCCATCCGAGCACGAGGGCAACGATAGGCTCGACATTCATGATCGCCGAATTCCCCACCACTCCCAAGCGTGGCAATACTGTGAACATGATCGTAAATCCTGTCCCGTACAAAAAGCTCAACGCTATTAATCCCCACCAGCCGGCTGCAGCGGTAGGCCACTGCATTGCATCGGTGAATTGAGAACCTACGACAGTCAACACTCCAACCATCGCCATAGTCGCTACCGTCCGTACACGTCCATCTAAGTCGACGGCTTTGTGTTGAATAAGCACCATTCCAAGTCCAAACGAGCACCCGGCTGTTAATGCAAATGCGACCCCCAATCCAATCTCTTCCCAATGTCGCTGAACTCCTAATCCCGAAGCCGCGCCAAACACATCTAACGCTAAGGCTAAGCCAATCAGCATGATGGGCATAGCCTTGAGCACGAGCGGCTCCGGCCGCTCTTGATACAAGACACGTGCCCACATAGCAATCCACAATGGATAAGTATTGAAGGCCAGCAAGGCAAGTGAGACTGGCAATCGTGCGACCGAAGAATAAATTGAAACACTTTGAATCGTAAAAAGGACTCCCACTAATGGCAGAACCCTTTTGTGTTGCGGTGTCATACGAATTGAGACACCTTGAATCAAAATAATCAATCCAACGACAACCGCAGTGATGCTACTTCGCATCACGACGGCTGCTGCTACATCTGCACCATTATCAAATGCGATTCGAGCCGCAATATGATTCGAGCCCATCAACAAAGCTACCAATAGCAATGCAGAAAAGGCTGGCCCTGAAATCGCCTGTGTTTTCATACAAACTAATCAACCTTAGCACCGGAGCGCTTAATCACCTCAGCCCATTTAGCGGTTTCCCGCTTGGATAATGCAAGAAACTCCTCAGGTGTACTGGGTGAGGTTTCAGCGCCGAAGGTTTTAAATTTCTCAATCACCTCTGGATTTTGTAACGCCTTCAAGACTTCTGCATTTAATCGCTTGACGATGTCAGGGGGCATATTCGCAGGACCGATTAAACCGCCCCAGGCAACTACCTCATACCCTGTCACACCTTGCTCGGCAACGGTTGGAATGTGCGGGAAGGTTGGTGAACGCTTATCGTCGGTAATACCAATCGCTCGCATTCTGCCCGCTTGCACATGAGGTCCAGATACAGGAGTATTGCTCAGAGCGACCTGTACAGATCCACCCATTAAATCGGTCAACATGGCGGGGGCTGATTTATAGGGAACATGCAACAGATCAATCCCGGTCAACGTTCGAAAATATTCCATGCCAAGATGGGACGTGGTTCCATTACCATCCGAGCCAAACACCACCTTGCCAGGATTCTTCTTTGCGTAGGAGATCAACTCCTGAACCGACTTCACGGGCAGGTCGTTGTTAACGACCATCAAATTTACGACCCGCAAGGCGTTGGCAATCAACGTCAGGTCTTTTTCGACGTTGTAAGGAACTTTGCTCAATAATGAAATATTCGTCGCGAGCGACACGACGTTTCCGTACGCCAACGTGTAGCCGTCGGGTGCGGAGCGCACAAGGTCCATCGTCGAAATTACATACGAGGCTCCGGGCTTATTCTCGATAACAATTGGCACGCCCATCTGCTTAGACATCTGGGCGCCGAGAGTCCGCATCAAGACATCAGGTGCACCGCCCGGAGCAGAGCCGACAATCAAACGAATCGGTTTCTCTGGATAAGCCGCAAGCGCAGATCCCGTAAAGCTCAGCGCTACCGCTGAGAAAAATGATACAAGCAACGATCTCTTATTCATTTAAGTCGCCTCTGAATGAGTCAATGACTGCGTTTAAAAACTGGTCCATGGGGAGCCAACCTGATTCCCTCTTGCAGGTTGGTCCATGGCTGTTGAGTAGTGTCCGTGATCATCGGCCCTGGCGAGGTGCAGACAATAATTTCCTCTGCAATAGGCGTGAAGTCTGCACGGAAATGAACAGAGCTCTTGACGACCAGAATTGCTTGCTCAGAGGGCTCAATTTCGACGGCACGAAACATAGCTTGATCAGCCATCTGCGTTTTGTTGGTTGAAACAACAATGCGAACGGACCCGATGCGTAAACAAGCGATGGGTCCCAGGCGTAAGGTCAGTCCTCGCTTGAAAGGACCAAAACAAGGCACAATCCCATCAGAAAGAGATTCAACAAAGAACTCAGCCTCGAGGGGACTGTCATCCTTAATGCCTGAGTGTCCCCCTAACGCGAGCCGAATGGTAGCTCCGACACCCGCCGCGTGTGCCGCAGCGGCCGCCTGTTTGTCCACAATTAAGCCAATCGCAGCCCGTTGAGCATCATGACGCACCAACGCTTTTAAAATGCCTGTCGTATCAGAGTTACCACCAGCACCAGGATTATCTTGCGAGTCTGCAATCACGACGGGACGCGCAGCATTTCTGGCGACACTGGATGCGTACATGACCGCTTCATCAGGCGTGTACGTTTTACCAGCAAACGCCGTCTCTGCCGCTAAGAATGCCGCCTCTAACTTTCCTACTGCCGCATCCGCATCTGCCTGTGTTAACCCATACGCCAACACCACAGGGCTACAGCCCGGAAAATCGGCCGCTGGAAATCCTGTCGCAATGGATGCACTGGGCACCGAGGACGACTCTACTTGATCGATCAGAGCATACAAACCTTTTGCCGGCTCAAGATCGGTCGTCTGCCAACAAATGGGGATTAAAAATGGAATGCGGCGCAACGCCATCTTCGGTCGCGGAGCGCCATCTAACCTGCGCTGAACTTCAACAAAAGCGCGAGCACCCGTATCAGCCATATCAATATGCGGATAGGTGCGATAGACAACGAGTGTGTCGGCTTGCTCGGCCATCAAACTCGTAATATTGGCATGGAGGTCCAAGCTCGCGATGATCGGCATCTGAGGACCGACAAGATCACGCACTCTGCGCAGCAACTCACCCTCAGCGTCGTCATAGTGCTCAGTCACGCCCGCGCCATGTAGGTCCAAGTAGACCGCGTCGACAGGCAGCGCTTGGCGCAATCCGTCCAGAATTAACTTAGATATGTTCTCAAAAGCTTCGCGCGTCACATGCGCTGAAGGAGTCGCAGCACACCAAGTGGTCGGTAAAAGCGTGTGGCCTTGCTTTGTTGCCGCTTGTATAAACCCAGCGATCGGTAAATTTCCTGAACCAACTTTCGTTAGCAACTCGGATCCGGAGGTCAACGCGGGAAAGCCGCCTCCACGAACGAAGTCTTGCCATGTCGCCTTGCTAGGTGCAAAGGTGTTTGTCTCGTGCTGGAAACCGCCAATAGCTATACGCATGATTGTTTACTAACTTTCAAGTTATTTGAGAGCGACTGCAAAACCGCGTTGAACCGCAGGACGCGCCATCATGGCCTCATACCAACGCTTCACATTGAGATAATCAGCAAGGTCTACCTGATGACGCTGATGTCTCCATGCCCAGCCTAAGATCGCGAAATCTGCGATCGATAACTCGCCGGCAAAGTACGTGTGAGTTGCGAGGCGCTTGTCCATCACAGAGTAGAGACGACGAGTTTCTTTGCTGAAACGCTCCACACCGTACCGCTTGTCATCTTCGTTGGTGAGTCCGAGAAAGTGATGCACCTGTCCCGGTATCGGTCCAAAGCCGCTCATTTGAAACATCAGCCATTCATACACGGGGATGCGCGAGACGAGATCCGCTGGAAGGAACTTGCCTGTTTTCTCTGCGAGGTACAGCAAGATCGCGCCCGACTCAAACACTGTCACAGTCTTTCCACCTGGTCCATCAGAGTCGATGATTGCAGGAATCTTGTTGTTAGGACTGAACTTTAAAAACTCGGGATTGAACTGCTCATCTTTACTGATATTGACTGTCGTCACTTGGTAGGGCAAACCCATTTCCTCAAGGGCTACGGAAATCTTACGGGCGTTAGGTGTGTCAAATGCAAAAAGCTGAATGGTCATGTTATTGAATACCCGTCTTGTGAATTGAGATTTGCTGGTGTATGGTGAAACGCAACAAGTACAAATATATAGGAGATTAGGACATGGTTTCGGTTTATTCGACCAATCCAAGCGTTCGCCAGCGCTTTTCAGTCAAAGCGGCTGCACGCGTAGCAGGCTTAGCTGTGTTTACGAGCCTCAGCTTGTCGGTTGCCGGAAGCAGTCTTGCACAGACCTTTCCAGACAAGCCACTAAAAATAGTTGTAGGGTTCCCGCCGGGTGGTGGATCAGATCTTATGTCCCGGATGGTAGCGGAACGCCTGTCTCCCCTTCTTGGGCAGCCTGTCATTGTTGATAACAAGCCTGGCGCAGGCTCAACGATTGCTGCCGCATTCGTAGCAAAATCCAAGCCAGACGGCTACACACTACTATTTGGTCAAGCAGCCAATCTGGGGATTGCACCAGCGATGATGTCATCCCTGAGTTATGACCCAATCAAGGATTTTGCACCGATTACGCGCCTAGCCGCAGCACCACTCTTGGTTGTCGGTCCAACCACGTTAGGAGCCAATGACCTTAAAGAGGTGATCAAGCTAGCGAAATCAAATCCTAATAAATTCAGCTTTGGGTCACCCGGATCGGGAACTTTGGGACACTTAGCGGGGGAAATGTTTGTCACACAAGCGAACATTAAAGCGGTTCATGTGCCATACAAAGGTCAATCCGCTGCGATTACAGACATTATCGGTAATCGCGTTGAGCTCTATTTCAGCACGATCGCTGTAATCAAACCTCACGTCGATAGCGGACGTATTAAAGCGTTCGGCATCACATCAAAAGAAAGATCTAGCTATCTTCCAGATATTCCTACCGTTGCGGAATCAGGCTTGCCCGAATACGAAGCTGAGAATTGGTACGCCCTTCTAGCACCTGCTGGAACCCCACCCGCAATCGTTAATCGTCTGTACGTCGAACTTAAAAAAATATTAAGTTCGCCAGAATTTAAAAAGGAGATTGAGAAAGAAGGCGGACGCGCAGTTGGCGACACCCCTGAGGAGTTCGCTAAATTTCTCAGCCAAGACGTGCCAATGTGGCAGAAGATCGTGAAAGAAGCGGACTTAAAGACAAACTAATTTTAGTTTGAGCTCATTGGCGTACGCTCAACGACCTTACCCCACTTCAGGATTTCTGCTGCGATAAATGTGTTGAGTTGCTCGGGAGTGCTCGTCACCGGCGTCGCTCCCTCGCGCTCAAAACGTTGAATCAAATCTGGTGATTTCATCGCCTGGGCAATCGCAGCATTCAAGCGCTCAATGATCGCAGGCGGCGTACCTTTCGGTGCGAGTAATGCGTTCCATGTGTTGATTTCGTAATCAGGCAAGCCGGCAGCCTCGGCAACAGTTGGTGTATCCGGAATTTCCTTAGAGCGCGTCGCAGTCGTCACAGCAAGGACGTTTAACTTTCCAGCCTGCACATGCGGCAAGACTCCCGGTAAGGTTGCGAAGGTCAACTGCGTATCACCCGCGATCACAGAGGTATTTGCCAGCGCACCACCTTTAAACGGGATATGCATGATGTCAATCTTAGTGGCATCGTTGAACATTGATGCAGCCAAATGTCCAGGCGAGCCATTTCCACTTGACGCGTAATTAAGCTTCCCGGGATTTTTACGTGCGTACTCTATTAACTCCTTCACAGTCTTGACAGGCAATTTGACGCTTGTCACTAACGACAACGGGATTGATGCGACCAAAGAAATTGCCGCAAAATCTTTGATTGGATCAAAGGTCAGTTTTCCCTTGTAAAGAGCAGGATTGATACCGTGACTAGCGACCGTCGCCATGTACAGCGTATAGCCATCAGGCTTTGACTGCGCGACATACGCAGCACCAATATTGCTTGCCGCACCCGGCTTGTTATCAACAATCACCGTCTGACCGAGGATCTTGCCCATTTGCTCACCAAGCGAGCGCGCCAAAATATCAGTCGTACCACCCGCAGCATATCCAACAACGATACGAATCGGCTGGTTCGGATAAGCCTGCTGCGCTTGGGCACCCGCAACAACTGCAGTGAGCATCAAAGCGAGCGCACTACGACTAGTCGCATTGCGCAATACTTTTATCAGTCCTGACTTTATCTTCATAATGTGATCCAGCAAAATTATTGACTTCCAAATTACTAATATTGTTTAGCGACAAGCACCATTCGATTCGGGCTCAATAATCGCCCATTTAATTTCAATTGGATTCTTCTTCTTGAATCGATTCCAATACATATGAATAGAGCCGGTCTTACTAGCCTGTGCCAAGAACCTTTTCGCCCCATCGTTTAATGGCCGAGACTCATCCGCCGCATCGATCACAACAAGGGCGCCGCACTTCTTGATAAGCTCAGGCGTTACAGCTGGCCCCTGATGATATAGACCATATGGAAGGACTAAAGGCTGGTCCTTAGACATCACAGACGTTACACCTGCTACCCAAGTCTCACCGATTACGACCTTCAGGGGACCACGCGTCTTGGAATCCCACACTTCATCAAGAAGCATCCCTTGCTGCTTGGCAGGGTAGTTCGCTCTCGCAACACGTCCGCTGAGATCAACAAGCAGGCCGTAGTACAAGCCAACGGAAACTGCGATCAAAATATTGAGTAAAAGACCTACACCGACCACTCTGCGCAAGGCAAGTGAAGTATCAACCCGTGGCACATAACGCAGTGCAAACAAACCAATCACCACAAAATAAGCAGTTGCCCAATTGGCATTGAGATCGATCCATATCGCACCTAACACGCAAGTTAGTAGCATAGGTCCGTAGGCCGTGAAGGACACATAGCGTTCTTCAGTCGTCGTATTAGAGCTACCACGCCATGACTGGCTAGGTGCTCCGTCACGTTTAAATTGCAGATGAATAATGAGTAAAGCAATCAGTAACGGAGCGAGCTTCCCCAGTTGACTGCCTAAAAATTTAATGACCTCTGCTAAGTGATTGACTTGACCACCAACTTGTCGTTGCATGTAACGCAAGGTCGGAGCATCTTCACGAATCAGCCATTCGATATGTGGAATCATTGCGATCGCACCGGCGATAATCGCAATAACAATGCCCATCATCGCACGACGATTATGCATGCGGGAATCACACAATACCCAAATTCCCATGACAGCAAACCAAATACCTGCAGCGTATTTCGTCAGTAGGCAAACTGCGCCGATGACACCCAATAGCGCCCACCGCCACCAATGCTGGTGCTGCACGGCTGCTAGCACCGCCCACAAAAACAACACAGTCGGAAAAAGCTGCATCAAGTTTGAGCTGACCTGCAATCCATTGACGTTGTGATAGATCACTAGGCTCGTTAGGATGACAGCCATCAACGCTTTCGCTGGAGACGCAATAATTAAAGCAATACGCCAGACAACGAGAAGCATCAAAGCGACGTTCACGACACCAGCCAAATACGTCACCCACACTGCGCGACCAAAGATCACAACAAAAAGATGGACCCACCACGTGCCGATTGGACCGAACTTTGGATATCCCCAGTCAAAGTGCTGCAACCAAAACAGCTCTTCAATACTATCTTTATGCGGAGCGGTGTGACTAACGAACGCTGTGAAAAACCAAAAAATCGCATGGAATGCGATATAGGCTAACGTGACATTACGAAGCTGTTTCTCATTAGATGCGTCTAAGCGTGTGAAAAAATCTTTAACGATTGACATACTACGCATCCACACTAGCTTTGTTTTTTAGATGCCGCATTGTCTGGGTAATCAGCACAATGATGAATCCCGCAAAACCAACCAGATCCGCCCAATTGTCAGGATAGGCAAGGGCTACGCCCGCAATCACCATCACGACCCGTTCAAACATATGCGTCTTCTCGATGAACCAACCTTGCAATCCACCGGCTAAGCACACCACACCGACCGCTGCAGTGAAAGAGATCCAGCCGATTTGCCACCAGTCCGCGTTGGCAAGCGCCTTGGTAGACCCCATCAGCAACAGACTGGTTCCCGAATCGCCCAGGACGAACATGAATGGAACGAGAATGGCGGGCGCAACGTATTTCCAAGTTTGCAGGGTAGTCTTATATGGATCGCCCTTACAAATTGCAGCAGCCGCAAAGGGCGAGAGCGCTGTTGGTGGTGACACCTCCGACAACACGGCGTAATAGAAAATAAACATATGTGCGGCGAACGCTGGGACGCCTAGGTTGATTAGAGCAGGTGCCGCAATCACTGCACAAATAATATAAGAAGCGGTCACTGGCACCGCCAAACCGACAACCCAAACCACCAAGGCAGTAAAAATTGCAGTCAACAGCAGGGACCCGCCTGCGTACTCAATCACGATAGAACTGAACTTGAGGCCGAGACCAGTAAGGGTGACGGTACCTACAATCAAGCCCGCGCCCGCGCATGTGACAGCAATCGCCAACACACCGGTTGAACCTGAAGCAAGTGCCTTGGTCAGATTTGACTCATACAAACCCTTGAGCAATGGCTGACGACCCCTAAACCAATCGTACGAAATAATCGCCGTATCGCTGCGCAGCATACTGGTGAAGATCGAGACGACAGTTGCCCAAAATACGGACATGATGGGTGAGAAACCCAGCATCATGAAAACGATGATTGAGACTAAAGAGAAGAAGTGAAACCAGTATTTCTTGGTAAGACTCCATGCGCTCTCGACCGACTCAAAGCGAATATTTTTCATGCCGTATTTACGCACATCAATCTCAACCATGACAAACAAGCCAAGGTAGAAAAGGATGGTGGGTATACACGCCATCAGCAAAACATCTAGATAGGAAATCTTTAGGAAGTCTGCAATCAGAAATGCTGCAGCACCCAGCACTGGTGGAGAGATAATGGCGCCTAAGCCACCAGCAGCTAATAAACCGCCCGCAGCATTGCGCTCATAACCAACTTTTTCGAGCATCGGGGCTGCTACCGAGCCGACCGTGACAGTAGTCGCCACCCCGGAGCCAGAGGGCCCGCCCATCAAAAACGAAGACAGCACAATCGTACGCCCTACCCCGGAGGACTTGCCGCCCATCGCAGCAAAAGAAAAATCAATAAAGAATTTTCCAGCGCCGGTAAATTGTAGGAACGCACCAAAGATCGTGAACAAAATAATCAGTGTTGCTGACACATCAATGGCAGTTCCATAAATGCCCTCTAGCGTCATGTACATAAAGCCGACAAAACGACCAATGTCATAGCCTTTGTGCGTCCACGGCGCAGGTAAGTAATTGCCAAACAACGCATACAAAATGAAGAATCCCGTGACCGCGACCAGAATTAAACCATTGGTACGGCGCAGTCCCTCAAGAATCAAACCAATCAACACAACGCCAACCGCAATGTCCATCGGGAGTGGATCCGTATTTCGGTCAGTTAAATCGTCACCACCCAACAATATATAGAAAACAATTCCGATCGAAACAAGGGCAGCGATAACATCCCACCACATCAAGCGATTTTTTAACCGCGCAGTCATCGGAAAGCTCAAAAACACAAGAAACAAAACGATTCCGACATGAACCGTTCTAAGTACCTGTGTCGTGACGATTGAGTAGGCCGCATACAGATGAAACAAAGACATTCCAACCGCACACAAAGTTAGGAATATCGCGAGCGCACCGCGATAGTCATTCGCATCCCCCTCTTCCTGCTTGATGAATGAATCAAGCTTTTCCTGGGTTTCACGATCAATTGCGCTCTGACTCATAGCTTTGCCCACATAATTTAAATATTAAATAAAACAACGACGCACCCTCATTGCCGAGTGGTGCGTCGTCAGAATAACCCTGAGAAACCTTACTCTACGTTCTGGCCTTTCTCTTTGAAATATTTCAAAGCGCCTGGATGAAACGGGAGTGGTGTCGCAGCCGACTTTTGATTAGCCAATGTAACGCTACCGTATTCACTATGAGTGCGAATCAGCTCTTCCATGTTATCAAACACAGCCTTTGTAATTTTATAGGCTTCCTCATCTGGCATCTTGCCGTTAACGACGAGGATATTAGACACGGAAGCGTTGGCGTTATCTGCGGCCATTCCAGAATATGTCGATTTTGGAATGGTGTCTTTGAAATACAAATTGCCATATTTCTTGTTCATTGCATCGACAGCGTCTGCGTGATCGATCATGACAATCTTGGTTCCAGGTGTGTTTGCCAAATCGGTTACAGCGGCCGTCGGCAATCCACCCACCCAGAAGAATGCGTCGATTTTGCGATCTTTAATGGCATTCACCGATTCGGCGACACCAAGGCGTTCGCGCTTGACGTCTTTATCTTTGTCTAGACCAGAGGCTTCAAGCAAACGGAACGCCATTACCTCGGTGGCGCTTCCTGGGCTGCCTGTGCTCACACGCTTGCCTTTCAAGTCTTTCATTGACTTGATCCCTGTTGACTCAACCGTTACGACGTGCATACGGTTTGGATAGAGGACAAGCAATGTTTTGACGTCAACTTTTCGGCCAGCAAACTTATCCACCCCATCCTGAGCGTCCTTCGCAGCGTCAGCCATTGAAAACGCGAGGTAAGGTTTGCCCGAACCGATTAGTTTGAGGTTATCGACGGAACCACCGGTCACTTCAGCTGTAGCCGACATACCCGGTACTTTCTTTGTGAGCACAGACGCTAAACCACCGCCCATCGGGTAATACACGCCACCGGTGCCGCCCGTTGCAATGGAAAAGTTTTGTGCTTGAGCGCCACCCACTAACAAACTAAATCCAAGAACAAGTAGTTTGACTATTTTCATTACCTTCTCCCAAAATCTGAATGATATCTAATCAGCTAATGCTGCTAACTTTTTATCCCCATGCCCAGTCGGTCAATAGTAGCCTTTTCAGCAAAAAAACTATCGCGCGCGAACTTTGTGTATTCCTCAGTGTTCATCACGATGGTAGGCTGATCGAATTGCGCGAAAACCGCCTTAACAGCGGGGTCATCAAGCGTCTTCATGAACGCGTCATGCAATATCTTAACCACTGCTGGGTCCATGCCCTTTGGCCCGCACACACCGTACGGGGAATCAGAGACAGTATCAAAACCAAGCTCATTAAGTGTGGCGACAGTTGGCCAACGCGAGGTCCGCTTGCTGCCATAGGTTGCCAATAGCCTGAGTTTGCCAGAATCAACCATCGGGCCCCAACCCGTCGAGTCGCTCATGGCCATCACATGTCCACCCATCACCGCCTGTAGGTTCTGGGCACTGCCCTTATAGGGGATGTGAGAGAGCTTGATTCCAGCCCGTTGAGCGAACTCCTCCACGGCTAAATGGGGGCTCGTTCCGACACCTGGCGATCCGTAAGTAAACTTATCTGGATTTGCTTTCGCAAACTTAACAAGATCAGCGATACTTTTTATAGGGGACTCAATCGGTACGACTAAGCCGAAGGTGTAGCCCGTCAAACAAACAATCCAGGTGAAATCGTTAAGCGTGTCATAGGTCACTTTCTGCATGTGGGGGATGCGAAATGCGCCCTGCGGTATCTGTGCCAAAGTATAGCCATCCGGCTTGGAATGCACGAGCTCTGCCGCACCTAGCATTCCCCCGGCGCCTGGTTTGTTATCGACGATGACATTTCGGCCAAGCACCTTGCTCGCGCTCTCTGCAAGTACACGCATCACAACATCCGTTGATCCACCAGCGGGCCACGGACAGATGTACTTGATCGGCCTGCTTGGAAAGGCCTGAGCACGTACCAAACTTGGGGCGAGCGCAGTCGCCGCCACAGCGGCACTCGAAAGCAAGAAATCGCGACGATCGGTCATGCACAGTCTCCTAAATGTATTTAAGAATTATTTTGTCTGGCTGTGCCCGATCTTACGTCGCTGGCTATAGAGGTGCAATGGGCAATTGCCCTGCTAAATGATTTGAATGCATCAAGTTAAACAAAAATTAGCTTGGCGGGGATTTAGAAAATCTGCCAAGATTGCATCCGTCGGACGTATCAGTGTGTTGCTGCGTACCAGTCAATATTTCATTTAGACACTGCTGGAGAAATTTATATGGATGTCAGAAAACTGACCGGATCTATTGGTGCAGAGATTCTGGGTGTGGATCTTTCAAAAGACCTCTCAAACGACACCATAAAAGACATCCGAGAAACTCTGCTTAATAATCTAGTGATCTTTTTTCGAGACCAGACGTTAACCCCCGAGCAACAGATTGCGTTCGTAGAGAAGTTTGGCAAGATAAGCACAACTCCGGTTTACCGCACGCATCCTGATTACCCCGTGATCATGCCCGTTGTAAAGGAAGCGACTGATAAGGACATTATCGGAGACACTTGGCATACGGATGAAACATATCATCCCCAGCCGCCTATGGGCTCGGTTCTATATGCAAGGGAAATACCTCCAGTCGGTGGAGACACGCTTTGGGCTAATCTTTATATGGCTTACGAGCGTCTTTCAGATGGGCTCAAAGCTCGTTTAGAAGGTATGTATGCCATCCATTCCAATGATTTTTTAAACGCTAACGCTCGGCTTCGCAACAGCACTCGTTCAACAAAACTTAGAGAAGACGTCGGGCGTATCGATAGCCGCCATCCTGTCATTCGTACTCACGAAGAAACAGGGCGTAAGCTGTTATTCGTTAATCAGCCGTTCACATACTGCTTTGAAGGGATGACTCGAGATGAAAGTCTCCCCCTTTTGCAGTACCTATATCAGCAGTCCAGTAAGCCAGAACTTACCTGTCGTTTTCGTTGGCAGAAAGGATCGATGGCATTCTGGGATAACCGCTGCACAATGCATTATGCGATCAACGACTATCCCGGGTTTCGCCGAGAAATGCATCGCATTACGATACAAGGCATCAGCCCCGTCTAAACATAACAAGGTAAAAAAATGAAGTCAGGACGTTTTGCGGGAACAGTCACACTCATCACAGGCGCCAGCAAAGGAATTGGTTTAGCTACAGCCCAACGTATTGCGAATGACGGCGGAGAGGTCATCGGAATCGCCCGAAATTCCGTCTCCACGGAATTTCCAGGTAAATTTTTTACAGCAGACCTCGCCTCTGCTGCGGAGACTGAGGAAGTCCTGAAACAAATTACCGCAGAGTACGAAATCGATCATCTAGTTAACAACGCAGGCAAAACAACATCTAGCCTGCTGACTGAAACCAGCATTAAAGAGTTTGACGAAATATTGCAAATCAATATGAGAACTCCAATGCAATGTGTACAGGCTTGTCTTCCCGCCATGCTCCGTAAAGGCAGAGGACGCATAGTGAATATATCGAGCCGTGCAGCATTGGGAATGATTCGGCGCACAGCGTATGCGGGTGCTAAAAGTGGACTGCTTGGCATGACTCGCACTTGGGCCTTAGAGCTTGGAGCACAAGGGGTAAACGTCAATGCCGTTGCACCCGGTCCGGTTGCGACCGAGCTATACCTGCAAAACAATCCCATGACACCCGAGGCACGTGCTAACTTTGCTTCTCGTATTCCGTTGAAAAGGGTAGGCACTCCCGAGGAAATTGCAGGAGCCGTTACATTTTTCTTATCGTCGGATGCAGACTATGTGACCGGTCAAGTGCTTTATGTATGCGGTGGATTATCGATCGGTGCCACACCCACTTAAGCACAGACAGACATCCATCAATTCTCTTTCAAGCCCGTTTTCTTAATTACAGCTGCCCATTTGTTAACTTCAGCTTCGGTAAACTTTCCTAGTTGAGCAGCACTGTTAGGGGCTGGAGGGAGTTGAAAGCCCGCAGACTCGTATGCCTGTTTGACCTCGTCAAGTGCTAACGCTTTGTTAACTTCCGCATTGAGTTTGTCAATCACCGTTTGCGGCGTCCCAACGGGGGCGTAGAGAGCAAACCACGCAGTGACATCAAATCCAGGAACTCCGGATGTGCTGATGGTTGGAACCTCTGGCGCAAACGGTACAGGGCTACTTGAGGTTACAGCTAATGCACGAAGTTTGCCCGCCTTAACCTGCCCAATCGCAGAGGGCAAATTGTCAAACATTGAGTCGACTTGACCACCGATTAGATCGATCACTGCAGGACCACTGCCTTTGTATGGAACGTGTAGCAGATCGACGCCAGCTTCCATTTTGAATAATTCACAAGATAGGTGAATAGATGATCCAGCGCCCGACGAGGCGCAGGTCGCTTTTCCAGGATTGGCCTTGGCATACGCTATGAATTCCTTGACGTTTGTTACAGGCAGCTTGGGATTAATCACCAATATATTTGCGATTGTCGTCAGCATGGCGACTGGAGCAAAATCTTTCAAAACGTCATAACCAATTTTGGTATAGAGAGTCTTATTGATAGCGTTTGCAGCAGACCCTACATAAAGTGTGTGCCCATCAGGTTTAGCCCTCGCAACAATCTCAGCGCCAATATTGCTATTTGCACCCACACGATTTTCAACAACAAAGCTCTGCTTGAGCTGCTCCGTGAGGGCCTTCGCGACTAAGCGTGCCACCTTATCGGTTGCGCCACCTGGTGCATAGCCAACGATCATTGTCACAGGACGATCTGGGTATGACTGCGCACTCACTTGACCTGAAAAAAGTGTCGCTAAGGTAAGCGCGGTTGAGATAAAAAAGTAGGACTTCATTGAGATGTCTCCTAGACGCGTTAACAACTCAGGCAGTTGCTCAGCCAGATTATGAATGCTAGTGATAATTTAGATAATATTGGAGCGGGCATTTACCCTAATTTAGTGCGGTCTATCAAAACTTGCACTAAGTCATCCGATACGCGCGGCATATCAAACAAGTCAGTTGTGCGCGCGTACCACCCAGTCCCATGCATGCGGCCAATTAAGTGCGCTGCAACCGGATCCACACGTAACTTGTCCATATCGATCAAATCGTCACGAATATGTAGGTAGACAACTTCACCGATGACCACGTTACGACCGATTCCAATCTCGACGTTAACGATCCGCTTGCACTCAAAAGAAATCGGTGCCTGCTCGATATATGGCGCGCGAATTTTCACGCTTTTGCCGTGCGTGAAGCCCGCCATGTCGAATTCATCTATCTCTGGCGGAAAGCTGACTGCCGTCAGGTTCATCGCCTGCGCGATCTCTTCGCTCACCAAATTAACGACAAACTCACCCGTATCGCGAATGTTTTGTGCCGTGTCCTTCATCACACCGGGCGCTAGACAATTGACCCCAACCGCGACAGCGGGTGGAACATCACTAATCGCATTAAAAAAACTGTAGGGGGCCGCATTGACAACACCGTCGCGGCTGATTGTGCTCATCAGTGCGATGGGACGAGGGACGACACACCCAACTAGTAATTTGTACTTCTCGTGATCTGAAAGAGTGGCGAAATCGATTTGCATGGGATGTGCCCAATTTGGACGCGTTTATGAATTGCGCTATTCTACTTGTCACATTGACTGCAATTAACCGCGGCCTCTTTCACACGCTCTTCTAACGATTACTTAAGCCTTGTGAATCATCTTCTCGTTGCCCTATCGGCAATGTTCCTGCAGCAAACGTTTGTCGCGTTAGGCAGGGCTCTGCCCGCTGTCATTGCGCCCGCGATGATTGCGGATTTGATGATCGACTCCGCGTGGATCGGCGTCTATTTCTCAATTGTTGCCGCTGCGGCATTGACGACCCAACTTGGATGCGGCAATTTCATTATTCGTTATGGCGCGATGCGAATGAGCCAAGCTGCGCTTGTGTTGCTCGCAATCGGCACAGCTTTTGCAGCAATCGGCACACCTTTCTTTTTAGTGCTGTCCGCCCTGTTTGCCGGCGGCGGGGCGTCGGTCTCTACGCCCGCGAGCTCTCACCTGCTCGGACGATGCTCACCACCGAAATACATGCCGCTTATTTTTTCAATCAAACAAACCGCAGTACCCGCAGGCCTACTGATCGCAGGATTTGTCGGACCGTCACTCACTGAATGGTCTAACTGGCGTTCTACGATGCTGCTAAGCGCGCTAGGTTGCGTCGTGTTTTCACTTATGTTGCAACCACTCGTGAAACATTTTGATGATGATCGGATCGCGACGCGTAAATTTCACTTTTCAGACTTTGGGACAACACTCCGTTCTGTTCTAGGAACGCGCGCGCTGCGTAATCTCGCATTTTCATGTTTTGCCTTCAATGCCGTACAAACTATTTTCACCGTGTACTTCGTGGTGTACCTGACGACGATTGGTTACACCATGGTGGCTGCTGGATTTCTTTTTTCTACTGTTGTTGTTATCGCCGTTCCTGGACGGATTATTTGGGGTCTGCTGGGTAGCGGCTACATCAAGCCTCGGATCATGATGGCAGCGCTCGCGCTTGGTATGGTCGCGAGCATGATTCTGCTCGGGATCAGCAGAGAGGGGTGGCCCACGGTTGTGATAGGAATCATTGCGACGGTGATCAGCGCGACAGCGCTTTCTTGGCACGGCGTATTACTCGCGGAAGCGGCCCGTGCAGCCCCAGAGGGCTCACGCGGTGGCGTCACAGGAGGCGTGCTCTCCTTTGGACAAATCGGTGCGCTGACCGCACCGTCAATCTTCGCGCTACTGCTCGGTGTCTCGGACAGCTATGGTCTGGGTTTTATTGTGTGCTCGATTCCTGCGTTACTCGTTGGAGTCGCACTACTTCGACAAGGTCAAGGCTCTAAAGACGGTAAGTGATCCGTCTGTGTCGGCCACTGCAACACAATTGCGGGATCGACGGATAACACGGCCTGATTTTTATCTGGATAGTGCACGCGCCCAAGAAAATCCCGAATCAAATTCAACCGCGCATGCCTTTTGTTATCACTACGTATAACGGTCCACGGAGCTTGGGCATGATGTGTGCGACGTAACATCTGGTCGCGTGCATGACTGTACTCCACCCATTTTTTTTGTGCCTGTTGATCAATTGGACTAATCTTCCACTGTGTCAGCGGGTCTTTTTCTCGGTCATGCAACCGCCGAGCTTGCTCATCTTTAGAAATGTCTAAATAGTATTTGAACAAGCGCAAACCAGATCGAACCAATACCGATTCAAAATCATTCACAGTACTCATGAATTGCTCGTATTGCTTCTCGGTGCAAAATCCCATCACCCGCTCCACGCCCGCGCGGTTGTACCAACTGCGATTAAACAGAATGAATTCTCCACGACAAGGCAAGTGAGCGACGTACCGCTGAAAATACCACTCACCCGACTCACGCTCAGTCGGCTTACCTAGGGCAACAACTCGCGTATCTCTAGGACTTAAATGTTCAACAATACTTTTAACGACACCATCTTTTCCCGCTGCATCTCGTCCTTCTAGGATGACGAGGATTTGCTCTCCGCTCTGTATGAGGTGTTTTTGTAACTTTACGAGTTCGACTTGCAGATCGTATAGCTCAGCCAAATAATCATCTTTTGTCATCGAACAACCTTAATCAGACGCCGCATTATTAATCTACCCTCGCTCCGGACTCTTTTACAACCTTTGACCACATGTCATAGTCACGTTTCAAGAAATCTGCCATGGCTTGTGGAGAGCCGCCGATCACCACAGCGCCTTCGCTTTTCAACTTTGCCGTGAATGCGGGTGACGACATGGCAGCATTCGCCTGCTTGTTGATCTGATCAACGATCTCGTTGGGAGTATTCGCTGGTGCGACTAATCCAAACCAGGTAATGGCCTCGAAGTTAGGATAACCGGACTCAGCGACGGTCGGTACCTCCGGTAACTCTGAGGCACGCTGCAACGAAGTCACCGCCAGCGCTCTGAGCTTACCGGTACGAACATGGCCCAGCACTGTTGGCACGGACGACATAAACATATCGACTTGGCCACCGATTAAATCATTCAGCGCTAAGTTAAATCCTTTGTAGGGAATATGTTGCAACTTGAAGCCGCCAACTTGTTGCATCAACTCAGACGCAAGATGAGCGACCGTGCCGTTACCTGGCGAAGCAGAGTTAATCGCACCAGGGCGAGCTTTTGCATCCTCGATGAGTTGAGCAAGACTCGTGTACTTGGAACTGGCCGGAACAACAATCACAACAGCCGACGATGCAACGAGCACGATGGGCTTTAAATCTTTGAGCGGATTGTAGGGAAGCTTGCTGTACAAGGTCGGATTGATGGCTAAATTACTAGTCTGCCCCATGCCGATGGTGTAGCCATCGCCCGCTGCCTTCGCAACGGCGTCGATGCCTAAGTTGCCCCCTGCACCAGGCTTATTGTCTGCGATGAGACTCCATCCAGGCGTCTTGCTCATTGCGACGCCCAACTCGCGGGAGATCAAGTCCGTTCCACCACCCGGTGGAAACGGGATCAGCAATCGAATGGGCTTAGTCGGAAAACTTTGTGCGGCGACTGTTTGTAACGCCATACTCAACAGCAGACCAGCGGATAACAATATTTTTTTCATGATGCGTCCTTAGACTTTTATTCTCTCATCAGCGGTAATGACTCCGTACGACGCGACGCTGTCCTCATATATCTTTTTACGCCATACCTCGCGCATTGCCTCGTCGTACCACCGCTGCATCGAAGGCAGCTCAAGTATGTGCTTGACGTAAGCTTGAGCGGGTGCAGCCAACGACAAACCGTAGGTTTGGACTCGGAACACGACCGGTGCAAAAAATGCATCAACAATCGTGTAAGTCGTGCCTGCAAGAAATGGCCCACCGAAACGCCGTAGACCATCACACCACAACTCACTCAGGCGTTCAATATCGGCTCGTAAACTATCGTCTATTTGATTAAGGGTGACCCGCAACCCGCAATTCATCTGACATTGTGTACGTAATGTTTGAAATCCGGAGTGCATCTCAGCCGACGCGCTACGCGCCCAAGCCCGTGCACTACGGTCCTTCGGCCAGCAGTTCGGATTTTTCTCAGCCAGGTACTCACAAATCGCGAGCGAGTCCCAAATAAGTGTCCCCTCGTCTTCAAGGCAAGGGACTTTGCCTGTTGGTGAAAATTTTTTAAATAACGAAGGGTCACCATTGTCAGCGAATGGAGTGATAATCTCTTCAAACGCGATGCCTTGCTCGTGCATCAAGATCCAAGGACGCAACGACCAAGAAGAATAGTTTTTGTTAGCAATATAGAGTTTCATGTATTCATCCGAGGAGATGTCGATGGCTAAAGCTTATTTGATGGGACATATTACTGTAACTAATCCTGAGGGTTACAAAAAGTATTCACAAGCTGTCCCTGCGACGATTGAGAAACACGGCGGAAAGTATTTGGTTCGTGCAGGAGCGAGCACACAACGAGAAGGCGAGCCATTACCTGAGCGACATGTAATTCTTGAGTTTCCAAGTCGACAAGCGCTCGATACTTGGTATGACAGCCCAGAGTATCAAGCGATACTGCCTCACCGGACAGCTAACTCGGTTGGTCAAATCGTACTCGTGGACGGACTGTAAAGCTCAAGAATGCACGGGCTAGACACCGCGTGTTTTGATATTCGTCAACCAAGCGGACACTAAACGGCCAAGTTGGTCTGGCTCCTCCATGGGCATCATATGCCCACACTGTTCGAGCACGACTAACTTAGCCTGCGCCGCCTCAGCCATTTCTGTAGACTCTTCCATTGACCGCAGGCGGTCTTGATCTGCTGTCACCACCAACACCGGACATTCAATTTCGCGCATCATGTCTAAATCTGATTTCCGATCTAAAGCAGATAATCGCACGAAGACCTCAGCGCCTAAGCGAGTCCCCATATCCTTCATACGTTGAATGAGGTCCTCATTATCCGCGCGACTGGTATGGATCGCACGCACCAATGCAGCACGACTCATCCCACGAAACATTTTGTTTGTCACGGGGCCTGATACCGATGGACCACTGGGCCTCGTGGAGGTACCCACTAAGATCAAGGCTTGGACACGTTCTGGGGCGAGGTACAACATATGCCTCGCTATATAGCCGCCCAACGAAAATCCCATCAATACAAACTGCTCGGGACAGCGTGACAAATTACTTGCAGCGAGTTCCTGCAAGGTCGTCCCTTCACGAAAATCGGCATAGACGATGTTGTAATCCGAAAAATGCGGCACAACATCACGCCATAAATCATCATCAGTCATAAAGCCTGGCGCTAAAACAATCGTTGGCTTACTTCTAGTCACATGCTGCTCCATTATTCCTTCGCGAGGCTTAGTACACGGCTCAGTTCGCGCATGATAAGTTTGATATCAGCGTTGGGATTTGCTGCGGTATGTCGGATCCATTTTTTGTCACCAATCATCACACTTGAGGCTAACCCCGCTGGTAATTCACTGAGAATACGCTCCATTGAATACCCTTCAGTAGGTCTCCACAGAACAATAGCCGAGCTGGGGTGAGCAAACAACTCGACGCGAGGATCATCCGCCAGGTAAAGCGCTAACGTATCGGCCATACCAACACAATGTTCAATACGTTCGGCCAAGCCTTCCCTGCCCCAACTCCAAAGCATCGCCAACAAAGGTATTGCGCATGCCCCATGAGATCCTAAGACGCCTACATTGGGTTCGCTCAAATAACCACCGCCAAAACTGATTGACTCTGTCGCTCTTTCTGCATCTCGGAACATAATCAACGCAGACTCTTTAGGCTGAAACAACCACTTGTGTGATGACACCGCGACCGAATCTGCTTTTTCGATTCCTACCAGCTTCGACGCGTAACGCGTGAGACGCAGAGGTCCACCCCACGCCGCGTCGACATGTGTCCATGCGGCACGACCAATCAGATCCAGTGGATCTAAAGCCCCAACGCTTGTTGTCCCAGAAGTCAGTACTAATGCCGCTCGGCTAAGATCTGCCGGCAAGTCATCGGCACGCAGGGCGCCAAACGTATCGCTACGGACCGTCTTGAAGCCTAGACCAAGTATGTGCGCCGCCTTTTTGATAGAGAGGTGTGCAGCCTCAGAGGCTACGACCTCTTTAATACCCGTGCACTCGCGTGCCGCCCACAGCGCAGTCAAGTTGGCGACAGACGAGCCGGGTGTCATATGTCCGCCACCCATACCAAAGTAAGGACACAACCATCGAATAACGGTTTCTTCGAGTTGCCTAGCAACTGGCGCCGTTTCTGGATGCAGTAAGTTCTGGTTAAGTGATGCGTTCCATAGTGTCGTCGCCCAAGTGAGCCAGGGCGTTGGCGGATCCTTGTGTGCAAACGCAGTAGATTCCCCAAGATACGCTGCTCGACCAAGCACAGCCGGCGCAAGTTCGGCTAATACCTCTAACGACCCAATACCTTGCTCAGGAAGTTGCGATGGGATCACCCTCTGGGCATCAAGCGAATAATGCTTCCCCATGAGTTCGATCGCATGCCGCAAGGCCTCCGCATCGACTGCAAACTCTTTATCAAACGACTCTGACATCACAATGGCATTACGCGGCGAGTGCTTGCTGAATAAATTGCTCTAACGATGGCGCCGGCAATGCACCACTCACGCGGTTGCGCTCTTGGCCTTTCACATACGCAGCAAGTGTGGGAATCGATCGAACATTCAGTCGCTGAGACAACAATTGGTTTTCTTCTGTATTGACTTTTACATATAGCACTTCGTTGACATGCTTAGCTGCACTTGCCTGAAAGGTTGGCGCGAACATTTTGCATGGGCCACACCAAGACGCCCAAAAATCAACAACCATCGGCAGAGGCGATTGCGCCACGAGTTCACCAAATGTTTGATCGTCCACGTCGATTGGCGCAGACAGCAAGTCACCTTTGCAGGCTCCACATATGGGTCCGCTCGATAATCTCTCGATCGGAAGCTGATTGACTTTATGACAGTGGGGACAGGTGATTTTCATGGTTTCTCCGTTGAGACAGCGATGAAACATCGTATATTCTCATCATACAGCGCTCAACCCGCTCCTGAAGAATATGACGCCACACTTTTGTGGTCGATCGATTTGCGTGAGAATTTGCGATGGCAATGTCATTGATTAAGTTAATAGCATTCGCGATTGCGATCATCGCGCCAGTCGCCGGTTTGACGCAAGCGCTAGACCCAAAATCGGTTGAATTGGCAAAAACGGTGCCGATCGCTGACATCCATATGCATACGTACTCGCGTAACGGGCCAGGAACCACCGAAGCGGTTGAGCGAATGGCCGTCAACAACGTTCGCTGGGGTGGAGGTGTCGGTGATCTGCGTTTTGACATCGCGGACGCATTACGAGGTCGACACATTCCTGCCGCTGGTCAGAGAGAGTTCGCCGAGAGTTTTTTCCGTCAGGGACCTAGCACTTTAGTCGCGACTGAAAACGTCTATTTCCGTGATCTCTTTCGCGATGCGCATGACATGTTTGCTAAAGGTATCATCAAAGGATTCGGTGAGTTGCACACCAATAACGAGTCGAGCGGACCACCGGCGTTCCGCCGCAAGATAAAAACTGACAATCCGGTCATTCGTAAATTTTACGAAATCGCCAATGAATTCGGCGGCTTTGTACAACTGCATACCCAGCACAATGCAGAATTTACAGACGATATTCTTCGCCTGACGGCAGACTTTCCGAACACTACAACGATTCTTTCGCACTGTTTACCGCTGGGTCAACCTGAGGATCTGGCGTACTTATTCAAGCAACGCAAAAATATTATGTGCGAAATGTCAGCAACCGGCGAACTGCACAATCGACTCGCTCGAGTCAACCGACCAGGCAGGGCCTTTAACTCGGACGGACTCCGCCCTAGATGGAAAACGATGATTGAGGAATTTCCCGATCGAATTATGATCGGCACAGACACTTGTTGCGGTTGGGATATGCATTACACGGAGGCGGTTACCGAAATACGTACCAACTTTCTTCCCTATTTGAAGCCTGAGACGATTGAGCAGATTGCCTACAAAAACGCGTTACGCGTCTTCAAGCTAGATCAGTAGGAGTCCGAACGACCGCCCAATGACACCACAATGCATGTGGTTTTTAATTGAACCTTTTTAAACCGTGATAGTCTTTCTCTCACATGAAGGGGAGTAGCCTAGTCACTAAAACCGTCAATACGACTAATGACGCAAGTCACTAATCCGGTTCAGTGAGCAGTACAAACACTGCGGCAAGACCTTCGATTCGGAGAGCGCAATGTAGTGCTCATAACAACGTTTCGGAGAACCCTGATGGATACGATTGGTAGTTGGTGGATGTGGGCAGGATTTGCTGTCTTTGTCGTGGTCGCCTGCGCGATAGATTTATTAGTCCTGCAAAAAAAAGGTTCCGAGAAGGTATCTATCGGGCAGGCCTTGAGATGGTCAGCCCTCTGGGTCGCGCTCGCTTTAGTCTTTAACGCACTTCTTTGGTGGTACCTCGATGGCACGGCGGGTCGAGAAATCGCTAACGACAAAGCCGCGGAATTTTTCACTGGCTATCTCATCGAAAAATCGCTAGCGGTCGACAACATCTTTGTATTTTTAATGTTGTTCACCTACTTTGCCGTACCTGCACAACTACAAAAACGCGTACTGATCCTTGGTGTGATCGGCGCAATTGTCTTGCGTGCCGTCATGATCCTGATCGGAGCGTGGCTCATCAAGGAATTCCACTGGGTTCTGTACCTCTTCGGTGCGTTTCTTCTCGCGACAGGCATAAAGATGCTGGTCTTCGCTGATGCGAGTTCAGATCTCGAGAAAAATCCCATCCTAAAGTGGATGCGTGGTCACATGAATCTTACGCCGGACTTTGACGGGGAGAAGTTCTGGGTTACCCGTCAAGGCGTCAGGTTTTATACGCCCTTGTTTGTAGTCATGATTTTGATTGGTATCACAGACGTTGTGTTCGCTGTAGACAGCATTCCAGCGATCTTTGCGATTACTGAAGATCCCTTCATCGTGATGACTTCAAACATTTTTGCTATCTTGGGCCTCAGAGCGATGTACTTTTTACTTGCAGATCTCAAGGATCGCTTCCATCTGCTGACGTACGGTTTGGGCGTGATCCTGGCATTTGTCGGTACGAAGATGTTGATCGTTGACTGGATCAAAATCCCTGTTGGCATCTCACTCGGAGTTGTCGGTCTCATTCTTGCCATCTCGATGATTGCAAGCTTGTTAACGACTCGCAAGAGCACCGGCTGAGGCAAGCCCTTCGTATAACGTGTAAACGAAGCGCGGCCACCATCAATACCCTAGGTAACGATGGTGGCCGTATTTAGTTGCGCTGCCAATCTGTAAATAAATCACGCACTCTATTCATGTATGACTCTTTGTGACTCGTGACGACAAGCACGCGATCTTTCTCCGGATCGACTGCGACTCGCTGCCCACCGTAGCCTACCCACCAGTATGAGGGACGCGCGGTATCCGTTGTAATCCAAGTCTGATAACCGTAGCCCCGATGCGCAGCGCCAACCGGCCCATTGTTTTTAATTAGCGGCCTTGTCGCATCACGCATAAATTGCTGCTGACACTCTGTACCGCTTTTACTGAGCTGTATTGTGTATCTCGCCAGTCGTGCCCAATCACGCGAAACAGCACTAAAGCCAGCCTGCACGATTGGGATACCATCTTTATCCAACAGCCAGTAACCAGCACTTTCAGCGCCAATTTTGCTCCAGAGATAGCGATCGAATTCCTTGATCACCCCACCATTAGTCTCTATAAGTCTTCCAAGGGCTAACGTATCCGTTCCAGAATAACGAAACTCTTTTCCAGACTCGATATCTCGATCCTTCACTGCGTGCAGATACTCACGTCCGCTCAGCGTCTGAGAGCGCATTCGTTGCCAACCGTCGCAGTCCCGTCCCTGCTCACAATTGCCTTTCAACACTAAGTGGTCGCCGCTGGAGACCGCTTTTCGAACTCCCGAGCTCATCATCAACAGTTGACGAACGCTGGCCTCACCGTAAACGGTCCCTAGCAAATCTATCGCATAGGTTTGTGCTGGCTTATCTAAATCAGGAAACTTGCCGTCACAGTGCATGAGACCTAACGTATAGGCCGTCAGACTTTTGCTCATCGACCACGAGAAATTCGGGCGATTGACAGCCGCTGGCTTGTTATAAGCTTCAAAAATAATCTCGCCACGCTCGACAAGCACCATACTGAGCACTGGATAATTATCGACGAGATACTGCGCCGTCCGAACAATATCGACCTCGCGCCCCTGGGGTTCGCGTCGCGGCAAGGGGCTCGGTGTCGCGCTTGGTGGATAGCGATGATTCCGAAACTCCGTCGCCATATCGCCCGCAGCACGTCGTGCGCTCACCTCAGCAACACCTTGCGCCTGAGTAAAAAAGCTAATGCCAAACAATGAAGCCAACGCTAGTGCTTGTAATATCATTATCAATCTCCGTATCACACAGTATCGTTAGTCAACTATTTATGCCCTGAGGGCCTCATGTCTACCGCTATCGAGTCTTTTGAGTTACCCACCTCTGATACAGAGGTTCGCATCGTAGGCCGTAAACGAGGATCGGGCCCGCCTTTGCTATTGCTTCATGGTAATCCACTCACGCAAATGAGCTGGGATCGCATCGCTCCGCGCTTGGCAGAACATTTCACCGTTGTCACCACAGACCTTCGTGGCTATGGCGATAGCAGCAAGCCAGTTGGGCTTCCCGACAGCAGCAACTACTCATTTAGGCGCATGGCCCAAGATCAGGTTGAGGTGATGGCACAACTAGGCCTCCCAAGCTTTGCGCTGGCCGGTCATGATCGCGGAGCGCGCACTGCGTTTCGCTTGGCCTTGGACCATCCCGATAAAGTAACGCATGTTGCATTTCTTGATATTTTGCCGACGCACTGTGTGTTTAAAGATATCCAAGCGCAGATGGCAATGGATCTCTACCACTGGTGGTTCATGGCGCAGCCGAAGGGATTTCCAGAGCGTTTATTAAAGGGTCACGAAGAGTTCTATATCCGTGACAAGCTCATGAAGCAAGGCCCTGGGAAAGGTGGATTCACAGAGCAAGAGATTCTCGAATACATCCGTGTCTGTACCCCAGAGAACATTCACGGTGTTTGTGAAGATTATCGAGCTGCATTCAAAATCGACTTACCTATGGATACCGCTGATTTTGACGCTGGGCGTAAAGTACAGCCACCCGCACTAGTTCTATGGGGTGCAAAAAGCCATACATCGCATCATCACGATCCTCGGATCGAATGGCCAAAATACTGCCAGAACATTGTTCGAATGGTTGAACTACCCTGTGGCCACTACCCCACCGAGCAAGCGCCCGACGAAACGTATCAAGAGCTTTATTCTTTTTTTAAGCAGCCTAATTCAAATTAACAATATCCCGCAGGTTGATCTATTCACCTACTCAGGTCGCCGATAGCCACCCTCCACACCTGAGGGTGACAACACAACTTGCCAGAGTTGGTTATCGCGCGCCCTAAAAGTCCCAGCACAGCAAAGTAAGTAGTAGCGCCACATTCTATGAAAACGCTCTGTATAGTTAGTTTGAATCGTAGGCCAAGCCGCCTCGAATCGCTCGTACCAAGCCATGAGCGTTTTATCGTAATCGGCACTGAAATTATGGATGTCTTCGATAATGAAGTCCTGTTCGGCCGCAGCGGCCAGCTCCGATAGAGCGGGTAGCGCACCATTCGGGAAGATGTATTTCTCGATCCATGGATCAATGTTTAAATGAGTTTGATTCTTACCGATCGTGTGAAGCAAGAATAAGCCGTCGTCGATCAGACTACGACGAGCCATCGCCATATAGTCACGATAATTCTTATGGCCCACATGCTCAAACATACCGATTGAGGCAATTCGATCGAAACGTTGAGAACCATTCACGTTGAACTGGCGGTAATCAGTAAGTTCAAAGCGAATCGGAAGGCCTTTCGCTTTCTCGGCCCCCCACTTGGCTTGCTCGGCAGAAACTGTCAAGCCCAAGCCATGTACACCATAGTGCTCGGCAGCAAACCGCAAAAGACTTCCCCACCCACAACCAATATCTAGTAGAGTCATGCCACGCACGAGACCTAACTTGCGACAAATTAGATCAAGCTTTGCCTCCTGCGCCTGCTCGAGCGTCGTCGCTCGGGTCCAGTAGCCACAACTGTAGGCCATGTAGGGATCGAGCATGGCTTGGTACAAGTCGTTACCGAGGTCGTAGTGCTCACGACCGACCTGCCAAGCACGCGCAACCGACTGTAAGTTCATCACACGCGCGCGAAGCACAGACAGCCATAAACCCGGGGAGCCGACGCGACGGTCGAGACGCGCACGCAAGACCCGGGCGATGAACTCATCGACACGCTCGCAGTCCCACCAGCGGTCCATATAGCTTTCACCGAGCCCTAGACTACCTTGCGCCAGGATGCGCTGCAGCACTTGAGGGTGGTGGATTTGTATATCCCACTCCCGCGTGCCTCCCACACGCACATCTGCACGTTCTAAAAGAGCCGCTGCGCGGTCCCACTCACGCGTTGACGACATTTCCATCGCGCTTCCTCCAAATGTTGCTTGTTAAACAACCTTGAGTTACTAAGATATAGTATTACCGTGGTCGCTGACAAGAACCAAGTGAGGAACTACTCATGACATTACTCGGAAATATTGTTAGGGAGCGTAATTTAGCGAAGGCGAATCAGGCTGTCAGGCGACTGATGTCGGGCCCAGGCGAAGCCAATAGCTCAAGTATGGCCCAGGATGTCATCCGCCATTATTTGACCCTGGATAGCGAAGGACGCACACAGTTCTACTCCTTGCTGGCAGAGAAATACAACCCGGACGCATTGTCTGTCCTCAAGGCAGCAGCAGCCTATTCTGAAGAATCAAGTGCGCAGAATTTGATCGCATTGACTCGCGCGGTCGAATCACCGAGACAGGAAATGCTGAGGCGCATCAATCGTGCGCCCGACGGGACAAAAACTATCCTCGCTATGCGGCGAGAAATATTAAAACTACTAGAGAAGCGGCGTGAGCTAGGAGCTCTTGACTACGACATCCGTCATCTACTGTCCTCCTGGTTTAATCCCGGCTTTCTGAAAATGCATCGGGTGGATTGGAAATCACCCGCGCTCGTACTTGAAAAAATTATTCAACATGAAGCGGTGCACGCGATCGACGGCTGGGATGACCTGCGCCGTCGCTTACAACCCGATCGCCGTTGCTTTGCATTTTTTCATCCACAACTTCCAGACGAACCGCTCATTTTTGTCGAAGTCGCGCTGCTGACAGATATTCCTGACGAAATTGGATCTTTAGTCGACAAAAAATCAACTCCAAACGAATCATCAAAATTTAAGACCGCGGTTTTTTATTCAATCAGTAACTGCGAGCCTGGATTACGAGGTGTCTCGCTCGGGAACTTTTTAATCAAACGTGTAGCGGACCAGCTAAAAGCCGAATTCCCAAGCTTAAAAACCTTCGTCACGCTCTCACCCATTCCAGGATTCGTTGACTGGATATCCAAGCCTGTAGACCTGTCCGTACTAAAACAGCATCGCGATGTCGCAGAGAAGTTCGATAAAGCATTAAGACTGATAAGTCTGAAGGGAAAAACAATTGCACAGCGTGTCGGCGAAGGCTGGCTGCCCGAGAGCGCATCGGAGAGCGAAAAGGCTGCGCTGCAAACTTTGTGCGCAATCTACCTGATTTATTTTTCTACCAGCCGCGCTGGCAGCCCTGTTGCTAAATTTCACCTCGGGAATGGCGCAAGGCTTTATAGACTGAATTGGTCCGCTGACCTTTCAAAGAAAGGTCTAAGAGAGTCAGCCGGCCTCATGGTCAACTACCTATATGACCTCGATGAAGTAGAAGAGAATCACGAGAAGTTCAACAACGGTGAAGTGGTTCGTGCCAAGGCCGTCGATAAGCTTGTTTAGAGGGCCCGAATGCGTCCTGTCTAGTCACTTCACACTACTAGGACAATCCTGTTAGATGCATCAGGTAAGCGCCAATCGCTCCTGCCCCAAGAATCATGTAAGCGGGGTTTAAGCGGCTGCATAGGATGACGCCAAGCGTGATCACTGCAAGGCCCGCGGACACAGGCCCATCAATCGCAGCCTTGGCGACAGACCATACGCCAGAGCACATCAACCCAATGGAAATCGGCTCGAGCGCATTCTGCACCGCTCGTCGCCACGGACTCTCACCTACTTTGCTCCACAGCCTACCCACCATCAAACAGAGCACACTGGAGGGCAGAAAAAAGGAAACAAGGACGGTCCCAGCGCCTAAGATCCCAGCAATCTGCAGACCAAATATCAGCACCATCAACATATTTGGACCAGGTGCGAGTTGTCCCAAGCTGTAGACGTGCACAAAGGTCGTATGGTCGATACTGAAGTTTGATTTTAGGATCGTCTGCATCTCAGGAATAACGGCTGTGCCGCCCCCCACTGCGAGTAGCGATAGCATTCCAAACGTCAGGCAAAGGTGAATAAGCGTACTCATCACTTACCCTCGGGTCTAAATAGGAAAATCGTAATCGGTGTCATGATCAATAACACCCAAATCAAGGACAAGTGCACAACACTCATCAAGAGAAAGGTCGCAAGGATAATGAGCAGTGACCTAACCTGCTTAAAGTGCTCTTTACCGATTTTGTAGGTAATCGCCGCTAAAAGTCCGGTTGCCGCCGCTGCGATGCCTGCGAGTAACTGATTCACGATTGGATGGTCTTGTCCCTCGCTGTAAGCGAGGCCTGCAATCATGACAAACAATGACCCAGGCAATACCAGCCCCAACATTGCAACGAGTGCACCAACGCTTCCGCGCAACTTATCGCCGGCAAGGACTGCCAAATTGACGGAATTTAAGCCTGGCAGGGTCTGACTAATCGCCAACGCCGCCATAAACTCATCCTGGCTTAACCACTTTCTTTTTTCTGTTAGCAGAATTTTTTGATATGCAACGATGCCACCGCCAAAACTGACTGCACCGATTAACAAAAACTCGAAGAAAAGCGATGAAAGACTGACCCGTTCAACGGATGGATTGTCAGTGTGGGGCGTCGTCTGATTCATTCAGGATACCCGTAAATCAGTGCTGTCTTGGTTGTCCCCGTAGCAAGCCACTCCGGAATCGCAAGCTGTAATTTTTCAAAAAACTTATCTGCACGCTTGTGCGCTTTTGTGTCAGCGCGATTCGCATCTGTTACGCGATAGGAGTAGGCAAGCTCACCGATAATCGGCTCGCCTACACTACGCATCCAAATGCCAATGTCGCAATGCGCCTGAACGCCATCACCGAACGACAAGTTACCAATTGGTAAACAAGCCTCCAATACCTTATTCGTCTTCCCGCCAACGACTCGTACCGGCATTTTTTCTTCTAGGCTGAGCCGATTCAAATCAGGAAACGACTGCACAATACTACCGAACGATCGCTCAAATACCTCATCGACAGGGACCGCATCTAGGATGGAATTGTTAGAGTAAATTCTCCTTGAGGATCCAAGCTGATCCGCGCGTAAGATTTCTTCTTTCAACCGCAAACGGTACTTATGGATTGACTTGGGCTTTGGATCGTATTTCAGTGAGGACTTCAGGTCCGGCGTCCTGCACTTAAGCGTCACCTCACACCAGTCATCAATCCAGACGTTTTGGCGCGATTCGCGTACACGCAAGATCAGGTTATTACGTCTGAAATGTTCGCCAGGCGTATCAAAGAAATAGACGTTTCGCAGCCCCGTGTTAGCGTTATCGAGGTGAAAGAAATTCACCCCATTCTTTTGGCAAAAACTAACAATTAAGTTTTGTAACGTCGTAATTTGGATGCGACGATCCAACCCTTCAGGCTTGAGAAGCAGCTTGAACTCGCGGTTCGTGATGCGCGGATCAAGTCCTTTTCCTTTTGTTTCTTTCTTTTTGGAAGACTTTTCTTTTTTTTCAGACATGCTGTGCACCATTAATGATTGAATTGATCAAGTTCTTCCGGGTTGGATCTTGCTTCTTTTGATTAAAATAACCTCAATTAAGACCATTTTTGCTCAATTAGCAAACATCTAGTAATCATACAGACGAGTTATTCAATTAATCCTGATAGAAATAGAACAAAACGGTGATCGATGGAATTTTTTAATCACAACTTGAGCCTGCAATCTGCGCAAAGCTTACCCGTGTGGCTTGAGCTGGCTGCGATGATGATTACTGGCATCTTAGGCGCCGCTGTTGCCAGAAGTCGTAATGTTCCGATCTATGGAACCTTGCTATGTGGGTTGATCGTTGGATTAGGCGGCGGCATGACTCGCGACATGTTGCTCAATCTTAAGCCTGTCGCAATCTACACCTGGTACTACATTCCAGCGATCCTGTTTGCTGCCTTAATCGGTGCGTTATTTTTTTCAAAAGTAATCAAACAACTGATCCCGAATCTACTCATCGATGGGATCGCCATGGGATTGTTAATTTCAATTGGCGCACAGAAGGCACTTGTCCATCAAACACCGATTCTTTCGGCGCTTTTCTGCGGCGTTGCGACAGCATCCGTTGGAGGAATGATTGCTGATGTCTTGACGCAAAACCGTGCCGCGGTGGTGAGCCAAGCCCACTGGCTAGGCGTATCGCTCACCGCAGGAACGATTGGCTACCTGATTGGCAGTATATTTTTTAACTTCTACGTTGGTGTTGTAATCGCTGTGATCGTCACGACAACGTTGAGAATTCTAAGCGTCACAAAAAACTGGCCCTCGCCCGACTGGTCTAAACAAAGTGCGACCGGGAAATAAGGAACAAAGACTCCATGAATAAGATCACAACCCCATTTAAAGTCGCTGCCGTCGAATTCAATCCGATGATGATGGAGCTTGAAAAAAATATAGAGGGTGCTGTCATTGCGGCGACCGAAGCGGCAGAAAATGGCGCGCGACTAATTGTGTTACCTGAGGCGGCCGTCTCTGGCTACATCTATAAGGACCGCGAGCAGTTTTTGCCCTACATGGATACGATCCCTGGCAAGACCACTAACGCGCTGTCCGCTGTCTGCGCAAAATACAACTGCTATATCGCGATCGGTATTGCTGAAATCGATACTGACACAAACCTCACGTACAACTCCGGCGCACTGATGGGGCCAAAGGGTTACATCGGCAAATACCGCAAAAACGGTTTAAATCCATCAGACATATTGTGGTTTGTACCCGGCAACACCGGCTATCCTGTTTTTGAAACAGAGCTCGGCAACATCACAATGATTATTTGCTATGACGATACGTACTACGAACCGGCTCGTATCGCAGCACTTAAGAATGCAGACATCATTGCCTATATTTGCTCATCCGATCGCGTGTTGCCGCAACTCGGCTCCGAATCTGCCGCAAACCACTCAACAATTGCCGCAGTACAGCAGCAGTGCGCATGGAATGGTTTAGCCATGGTTGCTGCCGACCGGAGTAACGCAGAATCAAATCCGACAACGGGTATATCTGTGACGTATGGCGGCTCTGCTTCAATTTGGCAGGCAACGGGCGAACGTATCGCACATGCGTCCACAACAAACACCAACATGACATTGGTGAACCAGACTTCAATTATTTACGCGGATATTGATCCCGCAAAATTCAATAACGATCAGAAACGAAGCTTTACGAGACGGCGCCCGGAACTGTATCCGGAGCTCGCGTTCTATCGTGCACCAACAGACGGCGCCGCATCCAAAGCAAGCCACTCAGTGTCCGCAACAGCACTTCAATACAAGCTTGAGAAAAACGACTTTGAAGGCAACCTGACGCGTAGCGACAAACTGATTGATGCCCTACAGGCGAGCGGGCAAGCGACTAATTTCGTTGTGTTTCCGGCGTTTTCATTTTGTGGGCCCGTAGATAAATCAAATTATCAGAACTGCGCAGAGTCACAGCTAGGCCGAAGCACACAGGCTGCGACCGATTTTGCAGGGCGGCTACAAGCTTACGTCGTGGTCAGCTTTATTGAAAAAGATGGCGCTGATTATTACCACACGGCTTCCCTAATCGGACCGGATGGAAAGCTTATCGGACAATATCGTCAGACTCACTTAGACGAAAACCTGAATGGCGTACTAAAGCCAGGAAATGCATTGCCGGTTTTCGATACTGCGATTGGACGGATTGGTTTACTTTTGAACGAGGATGTCCGGTTTCCCGAGGCATCGGGCATATTGTCTGTGAAGCGCGCCGATATTATTGCCATTCCATCCAGTTGGTCTGGTCAATACGGTGGTCCCTTACAAGACGCAGTCGGCCTGTTTAAGCATCCTTATGCCGCGAACACAATGGTGTTTTGGTATGCGGTAGCGAAGACCTCACAGGCCTATACGATCGTTGCCAACCCGGTTGGCAACGGCTGCATGGGATCGAGTGGGATATTTACGATCAATCCCATTGACTCCCTGGAAAGTCCTGTTGTGGGGTCTGTAGATAGCGAAGAGGCTGTCAGGCTCACCTTCAACACCCTAGGGGATCCGAACTGGTGGATGAATCAATCCAAACTAATCGGTGGACGACGCGCAGATTTAGCGGCACCGTTGACCTTCCCGCTGAAGTCAAAAGCATTGCAACAGTGGATAGCAACTCCGGGGTTTGATGTCAGCGCTTGGGCTGCTTACAAGCAGTAGGTATTGACACGCTAGTACTTGGCGGACAGAGGGTCTGCCAAACGATCGTTTAGTTATGTTCATTTATGCTCAAATAATATTATATTTATCAGATACTTAATTGAAAATTATGTTTGATTAAGTACGCTTGTGTTTGTTAAAATTCGGCTAGATAACAGGGGTAAGAAAGGGGGTAGCCGAAATGCGCAAAGTTAACCAACTGACCACCTTAAAGG